>MDTD01070229.1_pt1 | contig 13530 bp, 10 predicted proteins | sample 811221 | NCBI WGS metagenome assembly MDTD01 (sample SAMN05326646, study PRJNA326480) | marine metagenome | isolation source: seawater | place: Pacific Ocean: South West | collected 2011
CCACGTTATGTTTATAGTTAACTTTTCCTCCCCGCTCTTCACACGCCTTCTCAAGCTCGAGAACCTGCTCTTTAGATAAAATGCCCTCGGCGCCTCGCACACCAACCCCATCGTGAGATGCCATCGTATTAAAAAAGGTGCAAAATTGATTGGGTAATTCAAGCCCAGAAGCCCATAATTGGAGACACAAACTGGAATTAGTCAGGATTGCGTGTGCTGTTAGCGGAGGTAAGGGAAACTGATAAACAAGTTGAGCTTCGTCACCGTCTTCCCCGAAATATGAAATATTCTCTTTATGAGGTACGTTTGTCTCAGTAATGATCAAGGTATCAGGAGCTACTATGTTTAAGCAATCTCGGAATAGTTTAACTACTTCGTGAGTTTGCTTCAGATGAATACAATTGGTTCCAATTTCTTTCCATAGAAATGCAATCGCATCTAGACGAATTAGTCTGGCTCCTTGGCTGACGTAGAAAAGAAGTATTTCCACTAAATTCAGCAATACTTTTGGATTTTTAATATTAATGTCGACCTGATCTTCCGAAAAGGTTGTCCAAAGATGCTTTGGGCCATTGAGCGATTCAAATAGAGTCAACAAAGGTAAGGCTCGGGGGCGGATAACGCCGGATAGATCTGTTTGAGGGTCAACAGAAATACAGTAATTTTCATAATTCGGGTCACCTGAAAGATATCCTTTGACCCATTTCGATTGTGCAGATATATGATTAAAGACAGCATCAAACATTAGGCCATAATCTTTAGAAAAGCCCCTAATATCCATCCAGTCACCATAGTCAGGATGAACTTCTAGGTAATCTACTACTGAAAAGCCATCATCTGAAGTATATGTGTAGAAGGGTAGAATATGAACCAGTGGAATTCTTTTGCCTACCCAAAGCTTCAGAAATTCATGCTGACATCTAAGAGGTGAACCTTGTTCGCCACTAAGTTGATCTGGGTACGTTATCAGCATACTATCAGCTGAGGTTAAAGGCTTTTCAGTCTGTCGATGAGCTAGTACCTCTTTATAGCGATTAAGAACTTTTTCAAGGTCCTCATAGACATCAAGGCCTGGGTAAAGTTGTTCTAATCTATTTTTAATGTTATTCATCCGATCACCTTACGAATGATTTTATCGGTGTGTCTTCTGCCTGGACCTTCATAGGGTGCCTCCAGCATTTTATGAATTCTAGACAGCACCATGTCGATGGCTACAAAATTACCCCCTCCACGAGGAATAATTACATCAGCCCAGCGTTTGGATGGTTCTACAAAGCGCATATGCATTGGTTTTACGCTTTCGGCGTAGCGATCAAGAATAGCTTCTAAAGCTCGACCCCGTTCAAGTGTATCGCGTCTAATACGTCGTGTGAGTCGCTCATCTGCATCCGTATCAACGTAAATTTTTATATCCATGAGCTTACGAAGAGCCTCGGAGGAGAAAATTAGAATACCTTCCACAATAATCAGGGGACGAGGATTTACTTTTTCTGTTTGTTCCAGTCTTCGGAAACTTTTGAAGTCATAGCAAGGCTTGTCTACGCTCTTACCTTGCTTAAGATTTTTAACATGTTCTATAAGTAGTTCCGTATCTAGGGCGTTGGGATGATCAAAATTAATTTCTTCGGGTCGCTGACCCTTGAATTCGGCAAGATCTTTGTAATAGGAATCATGTGAGAATACTGAAAAGGTTGACGGATCCAAGTGATCTAATATGGTGGTGGTAACAGTAGTTTTGCCCGAAGCAGATCCTCCTGCGATTCCGATTATAATTGGCTGAATGTTTCCCATATTATTCCTATCAAAAAGCTATAATTTGTTGCTTAAAATTATCTTGCATCTGTTCTCTTGGAAATTCACTGTAAATTAATTTTAATTTGTTTAGGACAAGCGATTTAAGACGGTTCATCTGATTCACTTTGGGGTAATTTTTTTTTCGAGAAAGTTGGGTTTCCAACAATCTGATTTTCACACAGGTTTGAAAGAAAATTCTGCAGCTATTAGAGGAGCTTTCAGCGGTCCAAGTAGGACCTGTGAATAAATGCCAAACTAAAAGGCTGAGCCACATTGTTTCAGTTTAGAAATTAAATTGGGTTGGTGCAATAGTAAATGTGCAGCAAATGTTATCAAGTGTTTATTTTTTTCAAGCTTGAGAAGCAAATCTATCAAGGTTAGAATGTTGGCCCGAATTTAAGGAGTGAGTATGACCAATAAAGTTTTTATCGCATCAGCTTGTCGCACGGCAATTGGAAGTTTCCAAGGAATGTTTGCTGGTACATCAGCTGTAGACCTAGGAGTCAATGCAGTTCGAGAAGCATTAAATCGCGCAGGGCTTGAGGGTCGTGAGAAAGAGGTGGATGAGGTTAATCTCGGTTGTATTTATCAAGCTGCTCAGGGTCAAGGTGTTGCTAGGCAAATTTCAATTCATGCCGGAATTCCTAATACTACACCCGCCGTAACTTCTAATATATTGTGTGGTTCGGGTTTATTTAGTGTAGTGCAAGCAGTCAGGGCGATTCGTTCTGGAGATGCTCAAATCGTAGTTGCCGGTGGAACAGAAAATATGACCAAGGCTCCTTACCTTCTTTCAAAAGGGCGCGAAGGTTATCGTATGGGGCATTCGGAGATTTATGACCATATGATCTACGACGGACTGACGGATGCTTTCAACAATTATCATATGGGTATGACTGCTGAAAATCTTGCTGAAAAATATGGAATTAGTCGTGAGGAGCAGGATAGGTTTGCGGTTGATTCTCAGAATAAAGCAGAAAAGGCTCAAGCTGAAGGTCGCTTTAAGGAAGAAATTGTTTCATTAATCGTTAAGAAGCGAAGACAGGAAATAGTTTGTGATACAGATGAATATATTCGCAGCGGTGCCACTCTTGAGGGTATGCAAAAGCTGCGAGCCGCCTTCAAAAAAGATGGATCTGTAACTGCGGGTAATTCCTCCGGTATTAATGATGGAGCAGCAGCTCTAGTTATTGTATCTGAGAATAAACTTAATGAACTTAGTGTAGAGCCTCTGGCTGAAATAGTTGGTTGGGGTGTTAGTGGGTGTGAGCCAAGCATAATGGGAATAGGTCCGGTTCAGGCGGTCAAAAACGCTCTTAAGGTAAGTGGCTCTTCTATTGATGATCTTCAATTGGTCGAGGCTAATGAAGCCTTCGCTGCGCAAAGCATAGCAGTAAATAAAGAGCTCGGATGGGACACCAATAAAGTGAATGTCAATGGTGGCGCAATTGCTCTGGGTCATCCTGTGGGTGCTAGTGGTGCTAGAATTCTGGTTACTTTGTTGCATGAAATGAAGCGTGCTTCTCATAATGAAGGATTGGCGACCCTTTGTGTTGGTGGGGGAATGGGCGTAGCATTGCAAGTGCGGCGCTAATTTTATGAAAATAAGAGTAATTTACTTTGCTATATACAGTGAACTCCTTGGTAAACGTGAAGAGCTGTTGAATCTTGAGGAAGGTGCCACCGTTAGGCTTGCTTTCGAAAAATGTACGTCCATGTTGACCGATCGAGATGAACTTCTTAAAGCGACTTTATTTGCAATTAATGAGGAATATGTTGAACCCTCAATTTTATTACAGGATGGAGATGAACTAGTCTTTATACCACCAGTCAGTGGAGGCTAAGTTGGTTGAACTTGTTCATGACATAATTAATCCTGAAAATTATAAGAAGCACATCGAAGATTATGGTCACGGAGCAATAGTCTGTTTTCTTGGTGTAGTTCGTAATGTGCATGAAGGTCGCCCTGTAAAGCGTATTTTCTATGAATGCTACGAGAAAATGACTCTAAAACTGATGAAGCAAATCGAGCAGGAATGTTTTCAAAGATACCCGATGGTGAAAATGGTACTGATTCATCGCGTAGGTATGGTGGAGCTTGGTGAGGCTTCTGTGTTGGTTTATACCTCGAGTAAGCATCGAAAAGACTCCTATGAATCAAGCATGTTTGTAATGAATCGCGTAAAAGATCTACTTCCAATTTGGAAGAAGGAATTTCATCCTGACGGAGATACCTCATGGGTTGGTATTGGTTCCTAAGGCTATGACAAAAATTACGATAGAGGGAGAAATTTACGAAGCCATTAAGGGAGAAAGTATTCTTAATGTAGCAAATAGAGAAAATCACTATCTAGGTGAGATTTGCTTTCAAGGAAATTGCGCTGGTTGCCTGATAGAGTTAGTTGGTGATTCTGCGGGTAAGCTTGAACTTCCAGATGTGAAGGAGTTAGAGGTTCTAAAAGTACTGGATAAACCTCGGGAAAGATTTCGTTTAGCTTGTCAGGCTAAAATAAGACAGTTGCCATTAGAAGTTAAAAAGCCACTTTGAGAAGCGGCTACAATGGCAAAAAGGTCTACTTAAAGCTACTTTTGTTAGGCTCCTTCAAATTAGGCTTCTAGCCTTTTCCAAGTGGCTAATTTATGACTTTGCGACTACCGATGGACTGCTCTGAGTCTTATGAATCCGGTAGTTTTTTTTCTCTCAGTATCATTGATTTTAGCTCTAGTATCGGGGTGTAGTCAGTCTAGCAGTCGTAGTCAGGTGAAACCTAAGCCCTTTTTGAGTTTAGTGACATCAAATCAAAACATTGAACAGGTAGTTAACCGTCTAATTAATGATTTAAGTAATTCCTATGAAAGAGAAAAATTACTTGTTAGAAGACTTGATGGATTAATCAATCGGAAATTTCGTAAAAAGATCTTTTTTCCTTTATTTCAAAAACTTAATGATCCTTTGCGTCGCATTATGATCAAACAGTATTCGCGGTTTAGACCGCTTGATTTGCCAGATCAGTTCCATAGATTTTTAATGGCATATGAAGGATCTCACTTCGCAGATTTACTCCAACTCTATTTAGCCTCGAATGATGCGCAAGATTTGGAAGATATTGAGCAGCGCTTACATTTTCTAGGTTTAAGGTATGGTTCTAAATATCGAATCAGCCATGCTAGGGTACTATTTCGTCTAGGTAGATTAGGCGAGGCTTTCTACAAAGTTGAAGCAGCTGTAGATGTAATTCGTAACAAGTTCAAGGACAAAAATATTGACCCATTCACTAGGTATGCTGATTGGAAAAATTTTTCTGAGTCTGAGCATAGGGATATTCTTGAACTTTGCGAGATGAGCGGAAAGATAGCTTTGCTACAGGGTAACGGAGTTTTAGCGACCAAGCGGTTGGCATTACTTTTCCACCATCCGTATTATCGCGGAGTAGTTTTCGAGGATTTAATCAATGCTTTATTGGAGCAGAATTCTTATAGAAAAGCTCTCGAAGTAATTCGAATGGCTAGTTTGGATGATTTTGAAGATCCAAATGTACATCTTCTTAGAGCTAAGGTTCTTCTGTATTCTGACCATCATCGAGCTGCAAAAAAACATTGGCTAATTGCTAGATCCCTCGGGGCCTATGGTAAATTATACGAAGAAGTTAGTTTTCTAGTGTCTCACTATTATGAACGAGAAGTTTCTAGCGGAGAACAAGGCGAATTTGCATCGATTTCATCGAGCCTTTTTCCCAAGGATTCAGAGCTTAGTTTGGACTTTTATCAGATGAGAATGTTCGTACTACAGTATGAAAAACTGAAGAGACACAATCCACAAATTTTGAAGAAGCTAAAGGGTCGGTACGTAGAATTACCTATTATTATTAAAAGCTAGCCTTCGGTAATGCCTAAATCATTATATTTTGGCGATAAAACCTACAATCACTTGAAAGAGCTCTTGTGAAATCTATTCAAATACTCACTTGACTTTCGTATTCATCAAAGTAGCATGGACTCATGGATAGTAATTCTCAAGCATTAGAGGATGTCGAAGGCGAAGTTCGCAGTGTCGTATATTACGATGAGGAATCTCATTTCTGTATAGCTACTTTTAAGCCTAAAACTGGTGCCTCCATTACCGTGAAAGGAACCTTGGTTAGAGCGCAGAAAGGCGAGCTAATGCGTTTGAGTGGTTATTGGATTTCTGATGCACGCTTTGGGAAGCAATTCCAAATAAAGTATTTTCAAATGATCAGGCCCGACTCACTAATTGGTATTAGGAAGTATTTAGGATCGGGATTGATACCTGGTATTGGAGCTGTTTACGCAGAAAAACTAGTCAACCATTTTGGCTTAGAGACCTTAGATGTCATCGAAAACTATCCAGAAAGATTGGGTGAGATTGATGGTCTGGGGGTCAAAAGAGTAGGAAGTATTATTGAGTCTTGGCGTGAGCAGAAAATAATTCGTGATGTCATGATTTTTTTGCGAAGTTATGGCTTAACGGAATCTATTGCGATAAAGGTATTTGATCGTTATGGATATAAATCAATGGAGGAGATTCAGAAAGATCCATATAGGCTATCCAGAGACATTAACGGTGTAGGCTTTATGACTGCGGACCGTATGGCAAGACAAATGGAAATCCCTTATCACTCTGCTACGCGCTGTAGGGCAGGTCTTCGCCACATTCTCAAAGAAAGCCATTCAGAGGGTCATTGCTATTTACCTAGAGAAGAATTAATAGTGCGCGCTGTAGATTTACTTCAAGTTGATGTGCAAATTGTGAAATCTCAGCTGGACCTAGCTATCGAAGAACAGGACCTGAGCTCCAGAGAGGATGCCGTTTACATTCCTTGGATTATGGATCAGGAAGATCGTGTAGCTGTAAGGTTAGCTACTTTGTTCAAAACTGAATCAAATATCTTCAGGCAATTGAGTGATAAGCAGTTTCAAAGCCTAGTTCCTGATTTTGCATTAAGCGATGAACAATTAGAGGCAATAGATGCAGCGATGATTTCAAAAGTGAGCATTATTACTGGCGGACCTGGGGTAGGTAAAACTACGGTGCTTAGCACTTTAGTTAGTCTTTATGAAGAGCAGGGTAGAATTGTTATTTTGTGTTCACCAACCGGCAAAGCAGCTCGTAGGATGGAGGAGGCTACTGGTCATACTGCTTCTACAATTCATAAGCTGCTAAAGTATCGTGGGGGTGGTTTTGAGCATGATGAAAATGAACCGGTTCGAGGTGATGTGTTCATTCTTGACGAGTGCTCAATGATTGATATCTCACTATTTAATGCATTTCTAAGCGCTTTACCTTTGGAAGCTGTGCTAGTGATGGTAGGAGACGTAGATCAATTGCCATCGGTGGGGCCGGGTTGTGTATTGTCAGATCTAATTCGTAGTAGCGAAATACCAGTGACTAGGTTAAAACAGATTTTTCGTCAAGAAGAAAGCTCGGATATCGTGACCAGTGCTCATGCGGTGAATCAAGGCAGTTGGTTTCCATCAAATGTTGGGCAGGACTTCTTCTTTATTCCTAGCAAAAAGACCGAGAATCTACAAGCTACTCTGAAACGTTTACTGTTAGAGCGAATTCCCAAAAAGTTTGATTTGAATCCCATTTTGGACGTTCAAATATTAGCGCCTATGTACCGAGGTGATTCAGGAATTGATCGATTCAATGAATTGCTGCAGGACTGGTTAAACCCTGATCAGGATCACTTCACCGCCTATGGCCGTAGTTTTCGCGTTGGTGATAAGGTGATGCAGCTTACCAATAACTATGAAAAAGAAGTTTTCAATGGTGATCAAGGCATAGTTGACCGTATTGATTTTAATGGAGGTGGATTAGAGATTCGATTCGAGGAAGGTCGTCGAGTTACTTATAAAAAGAAGGAGCTCGTTGATTTAACACTTAGCTACTGTTCTTCGATCCATAAAGTACAGGGATCTGAATTTTCTTGCGTTATTGTTGTTTTAACAAAGGCACATTTTAATATGTTGAGAAGAAACCTTCTATATACGGCAATCACCCGTGGAAAAAGTCTTGTAATTTGTTTGGGAGATCCATCTGCCTTTAATATGGCAATTGCCAATGTGGAAGGTAAGAAGCGATTCACTGGATTGTCAGAGAGGCTTAATTACTGGTCGAATTACGATCCATTTATCAAGGAAGAATTGCTTTCAGCAGAAGGAGAGTTAAGCCAATCATGGCCGATGGAACTTGAGATTTCAGATTAAATTATTCAATTTAATTATGTGTTTCCTGGAATTCGTATCCAGCCTTTCTCGCAAACTAAACCATGCAATTGGACATCACTTGTTTCTACGGGCATTATCCCTCTAAAAATCTGCTCTTCAAATGATACGCCAATCGACGTTGCTTCGGTCAGTCTAGGTAGAAGTCTATCGTAAAATCCAGCTCCGTAACCTAAACGATAGCCTTTGCGATCAAAGCATAGCCCCGGGACGAGAGCGATATCTATCTGATTTTCTTCGGCTAGTATTGATTGCTCGTCAGGAGCGGGTATGCCTAATGCATCTAGCTCTAGAGTCTTGCTTGGGTTGTAGTAACGAATTGAAATTGTATTTTTATCGGGACAGTAAGGTAGTAACCACTGGATAGGTTTCTTAAAATTAAATGCAATCAGACGCTGAAGATCGAGCTCACTTTCTATTGAGTGATAAACGAGAATTTTCAGAGTCCGATCTTGCTCGCCAAATTGTTGAATGTATTCAGCTAAACGCAAGCATACCCGTCTAGAGAGATTGATTCTTGTTCGCCTGGGTAGACGATCGCGAATACTTTTGAATCGATTGCGTAAAAACTTTTTTTGAGCCTTTAGAGAACCGTGCCCACCAAACAGATATGCCATCGTCTTACTCCCTACAAGCCGAATTGCTCATCGATCAAGAAATTACCATAAGTTGATAGCTCATCCAATTCCTCTTCAATTCGCAGAAGTTGATTGTATTTACAGATACGATCGGTTCGACATAAAGAACCGGTTTTAATCTGCCCCGCGTTAATAGCGACCGCTAAGTCTGCTATAAAAGTATCTTCGGTTTCTCCGCTACGGTGCGAAATGACACAGTTATAATTCATCTTTTTTGCGAGCTCTATTGTCTGCAAAGTTTCAGTGATGGTTCCAATTTGATTTACCTTAATTAGGATAGAGTTAGCAATTCCACCTTGAATCCCACGAGCTAACCTGCGAGGGTTAGTTACAAATAAATCATCACCAACTAGTTGCACCTTGTCACCTATCTTATCGGTTAACAATTTCCATCCATCCCAGTCGTTTTCATCGAGACCATCTTCGATTGAAAAGATCGGATAATCTTTGCACCAATCTGCATAAAACTCTACAAGTTCACTGGAACTTAGAATTTGATCTTCACCTTTGAGTTCATACTTTCCTGTGTCTTTATTGTAGAACTCCGAACTGGCTGAATCGAGTGCTATTTTAATCTCTTCTCCAGGTTTATATCCGGCTTTTTCTACGGCTTCCAGAATAACGTCAAGTGCTTCACGGTTAGAGCGTAGATTAGGGGCAAATCCACCTTCATCGCCCACAGCAGTATTAAGCCCTTTAGACTTCAATACACTTTTCAGGTTGTGAAAAATTTCGACTCCCATTCTAAGGCCTTCTCTAAAACTAAGGGAGTAGGCTGAGTTTTCTACTTTTCCGAAAGGTACAATCATAAACTCTTGTAAGTCTACGTTATTGTCCGCATGAGCCCCGCCATTGATTATATTCATCATAGGAATTGGCATGTGACAGCTATAAGTTCCTCCCAGATAGCGATATAAGGGCAGTCCACTAGTGTCAGCTGCAGCTTTCGCTACTGCCATACTAACAGCTAGCATGGCATTGGCACCCAATCGAGTTTTATTTTCTGTGCCATCAAGTCCAATCATCAAATGATCGATAGCCATTTGGTCACGACAATCGAAGCCGATCAATTCTTCTGCAATTTCTGTGTTGATATTTTCTACAGCCTGCAATACACCCTTTCCAAGATATCGACTTTTGTCTCCGTCTCTTAGTTCGCAAGCTTCGTACTCACCTGTGCTAGCTCCCGAGGGAACTGCCGCTCGACCAACTATATCATTATCCAGAACAACATCTACTTCAACAGTTGGATTTCCTCTAGAGTCCAGAATTTCGCGTCCAACAATTTCAACGATTACACTCATGATTCGCCTACTTTCTTTCTTTTGTAAAATTTCACTTGGTTACGACCATCATTTTTTGCCTCATACAGAGCTTGATCAGCTTGTTTAAGGAATTCTTTAACATCCACCGGTTGATTTTCGGGAATCGAGCTGACTCCAATCGAACACGTGATTGTTATACTTTCTCCCTCGTAGGGAATTCGTAAATTTTCAATATTTTTACGGATTCGTTCGGCAATATTCATCGAACCTTCACGGTCGGTGTTGGGTAGTATCACGCAAAGTTCCTCACCACCATAGCGAGCAGCAATGTCAGAATTTCGGATACTTTTTTTAATTTCATCAGAAACTAGCCTTAAAACCTTATCTCCCATGTCATGCCCGTAGGTATCATTAAAACTTTTAAAGTGATCTATGTCTGACATTAGGTATCCAATTTTTTCACCATAGCGAGTAGCCCTCATGAATTCTTTGTTAATTTGTACATCGAAAAACTGGCGTACAAAAAGTCCTGTAAGTCCATCGATGGTTGCCAGTCTGTAAAGTCTGGCATTTTCTAATGCGGCGACTATTATCTGGCAAAGGGTGGTGAAAAAAGATGGTTCTAGTTGTTTCAATTCATTCACAAAGGAATCTTTTCTAAGAATTAATAAACCATAGAGTTTTTGTTTGAGTTCAAGAGGTAGAATGAGTGCGTCTATTTCGCTTGGTGGAAGGTCCTCACCTAATACTGGTTCTGCATCATAAAGCCTAATTAGTTGTCCTTTTTGATTGAACATATTATAGATTTTATGGCGGAAATCTTGTCTTGAAATACCGACCATAAATTCATCAGGGAGGCGCCCAAAATTTGTATATTCAATTTGCTCACTCACCTGATCGATAGTAACGAGTACGCCATCCTCACAGTTCGTATAGCGTCGCATTATCTCAAAGATAGATTGTGCTAGTCGATCAGGCTCTAAGATAGTAAATAACTCGCGGGAATGGAGATTGAGTTGTCGGAGATGAAACATCCTTAACTGTAAGTTTCTACTGAGTAAAGCTAACTTGACTAATACCAGTAGGCCCCATTGTTGCACGATTATTGGTATGGTATCCAAGATAAACCAGTAACGCGTAAATGACCATAAAGAGAGCAATATAATCAATAGAGTCAGTGCAATATTGAACATTACTGCAATTCGTAATTCTAGGCGCAGGTTAACAACCAAAAGCAATACAGAGCTAAGCAGAAGCAAGACGAATAGAAAACCATTAGAGTTGCGACTTAGGAAACTCTTATTTATCAAATTCTGAATTGCGGTCGCTTGAACTTCTAAGCCAGGCATTACACCGTATGGTGTTAATTTTTTATCCAAACTACGGGCGTTGAATCCGACAATCACTACTTGGTCCTTAAATACCCTCGAGTCGAACTCTTTTTTACCAATAATGTCGGAAATTTTAACAGAGCGATGATAGCGAGAGTAGGTTGGCCCCAAGTAGTTAAGATATACGGATTGGTCAAACATGTTGTTATCGAACTGATGGCCTCTGGTCAGTAGTCGGTCAGCAAGTCCAATGCGGCTGTGGCTATCCCATAGGGGAACTTTGTAATCAGCAAGAAAAAGACTTTCAAATGGTCCGAGTTTGAAAACGTCTTCTCCCAAATGACTTTTAAGACTTCGAGCTGCAAGAGATAGGTGAAGAGTGGACCCAATGCGTTTAAATAATGGAACCTTTCTTACAACTCCGTCCACTAGGTGAATATTCACAAAGCCTCTGCCCTGAGCTGGTTCTGCAAACTTTGAGTGTGGCAAAATTTCTGACAGAACGATTTCACCAGTTTGACTCGAATTCACCCCAGGTAGTTCAATGACATTGTTCTTAGCCTTGAAAACCATTTTTTTATTTAGCTCGCTGGCAAGTACCACGCGTCCATGATCTTTTATGGCCATTGCGAAAGAATCATCATGTTCCTTTGCATTATTATCTAAATCGAAAAAACTTATATCGAAAGCGATTACTCTAGCTTCTGATCTCTTCAGTATTCTCACGAGTTGCGCAAAATGTTCACGCGTCCATGGCCATTTACCATAGGTGGCTAAACATTCATCGGTGATTTCCACCATAACCACTTTATTTTGATTAAGCTCCTGACTTGGATGTTTGAAAATACTTGGTAATCGATTATTGAGGATTGGTCTTGTCTGAAATCTTAGATCAATGAAGCGATCTTCCATTGATTCGAAAAAACCTAAGTAGGTCAATAGGAGAGTCAATCCCAAAAGCCCTGTGAATAATATTGTCAAAAGCTTGGAAAAGGAATGAATTAGAAGATGTTCCAATATCCTGTTCATAGGTGTTCAAATTTCTTATTGATCATTAGACAGGAAAACATCTTAGTTGACCAAATCCGAAAGTGAAAGCGATTTTTTTGATAAATTTTCAGTGGATTCGAACCATTAGTCGGCAGATTGACTAGTCAGGGTGGTATCTTGCACTTTGAGTGGTAAACTATGTCACTCATCGAGGTTGTGAATTGAGTGATAGAACGACAAAATTAATAGGAGTCTTGGGCTCAACGCTCTTTCTGAGTTTCAGCATTCTCTTTCTAATGTTTGGGCACGAACATTGGCATATTCTTGTTTTGGCTGTGACCTGTATGATTATTTCTTGGCGATTTTCTGAGAAAAGCGGTAGCAAAATTTATTATCTAATGGATAGTGGCATTAATCTTAAGTTGCCACAAAGTAGTATTTGTTTACCTGCTCGTCGGGGCAATTGTCTGGTTTTTTTGCTTAAGGATGGGGTCTTTTTTTTGTGGAAAGATGGTCAAGAATTGGAAGGCAGAAGTCCATATCCCTTTGAACCTTTATCCCCCATACTCTTGAGCGCTGGGTTCGCGTGTTGGGCTAAAGGCCGAATTGTATGGTTTAATTACGATGGCGAATTAGTCGGTAATTTTCCTATTCGAGGCCAAGGGGTGAGCCTAATGGCAGCTGTTGGAGAGTCTCTGGTATTTGGTACAACTCTTAACAGTCTATATTACTGGAAAAATCCTACTTCAGAGCCTGTTTCCTTAGAGCTGCTTGGAATTCCTTTATCGCTAGATAAGGTAAATCAGTGCCTTTTTACTTCAAGCGCAGCTTTCTATGACCTTAGTGAGCCTAAGCGACCAATATTGATAGAGAAAATTAAGCGTGAAGTTCTCGGTGGATATAGAGTACAAGATCATATTATATACTTCGATGATCGCGGTCATATATTTGCAAAAGACGTTACAGGGGCCGAGAAGTTTATAGACTACTACAATCGAGATTTCTTCTATCCCCAAAGAGTTTCACAAAAAGTGGTATACACAAATCGTGAGCGTCAGTGTTCAGCTCTAGAAATTATAGATTCTGAGGTTCAAATTACACCGCTAATCAATTTGAGTTCGACTCCAGCATGGTTACGGTGGTTCGGCCCTTACTTGATGGTTAACGAAGAAACCAAGTCTGGTCAAAGCTTGATTAAGATCGATTGTGATGGTGATGTATCAAATGTTTCTATCGAGGGTTTATTCGTGCCATTGGGTATTGACG
>MDTD01186463.1_pt1 | contig 13528 bp, 11 predicted proteins | sample 811221 | NCBI WGS metagenome assembly MDTD01 (sample SAMN05326646, study PRJNA326480) | marine metagenome | isolation source: seawater | place: Pacific Ocean: South West | collected 2011
CCCGCCCCGACCCCCACGCGCGGCGCACCTGGCGCTGACGAGCCCGCCCCTCCGCCCGCGGTTCCTCCTACCATCCGCTCATGGCCATCATCGTCGTCCTCCAGCACGGGCCGAAGCAGACCCCCGGTCGCCTCGGCATGACCCTCCGCGATCACGGCTTCAAGCTCGACATCCGGCGCGTCGATCTCGCCGCGGACCAGGGCGGGGCGCCGATCCCCGATGACCTGGACAATGTGCACGGCGTCATCACGCTGGGGGGCATCCAGAATGTGGGCGACCCCCACCCCTGGATGGCGAAGGAACTCGAGTTCCTGAAGGCGGCGCACGACGCGCAGCTCCCCCTCTTCGGCGTGTGCCTGGGCTGCCAGATGATCGCGAAGGCGCTGGGGGGCGAGGTCGGCAAGATGGACGAGCCCGAGGCGGGGTTCTGCCCAGTCGACATCACCGTCCCGGGGCAGACCAACACCATCCTCGCGGGCGTGCCCTGGCGCCACCACCAGTTCCAGACGCATCGGCACGGGGTCACGGAACTCCCCCCCGGCGCGACGCTGCTCGCGACGAGCGAGAAGTGCAAGGTGCAGGCGTTCACCGCGGGCGTGCGCACCTACGCGTTCCAGTTCCACATGGAACTCGACCGGCCCGGCATCGACACCTTCGTCAACGAGCAGTCGGGCCTGTTCGCGGACGCGCACCTCGACGCGAACGCGATCGCGGAGCAGGCGGACAAGCACTACGAGATGTTCGCACGCGTGAACAACAAGCTCGCGCTGAACATCGCGACCTTCGGCTTCGCGACGACGGAACTGCTGAGGGCGTGAACAGACCGGCGTTCGTTCTTGGATACTGCCTGCTGATAGTCAGTATCCCGATCGCGGCATGGAATCTGACGATGTTCGTCGGCTGGGTCACGAGCCCGACAGGGAATTCACGCGGTGCAGGACAATCCCTGGTCCTCTTCGTCCTGAGTCTCATGATCGCGGTTGCTGGGTCCGAACTCACGCGGCGAAGCAAAGAGTGATGAGCAACACCCGCATCACCATCCGCCCGCCCGCCGACTTCGACCTCGCCCGCGATGTCTGCTCCTACGGCTACTTCCTCCTCGCCCCCAACCACTGGGACCCCGATACCCGCTCCCTCTTCCGCGTCCTGACACTCGACGCCGAACCCGGCACACCCGCCCCTGCCAGTTGCCGGGTCACGCAGAACGGATCGGGTCTCTCCGCCCGCTTCGACCGCTCGCTCACCCGCGCCGAGCAATCCCAGGCGCGCGAACAGATCCGCAGAATGCTCAGCCTCGATACCACCGAAGCCGAAGCCCGCGACTTCCACAAGGTCGATCAACGCTGGAAGAAATCGGGGCGCGCACGCCTCTTCCGCAGCCCCACGCTCTTCGAGGACATCGTCAAAACCGTCACCAGCTGCAATGTCGCCTGGCCCAGCACGATCACCATGAACGCCCGCCTCTGCGAGGTGCTGGGAGGCCGATCGCCCTCGGGGGGGCACGCCTTTCCCACCCCCGCGAAGCTCGCGCGCACCCGCCCCGCGAGCCTCCGCGCCCGCTGCCGGGTGGGGTATCGCGACCAGCGTCTCGTCGAACTCGCGAAGCTGTTCAGGTCGGGACACATCGACGAGGCCTGGCTCAGCGACCCGGGCACCTCCGACGACGACGCGTTCAAGTTCCTGCTGACGCTCCCGGGGATCGGGCCGTACGCGGCGGGGAACATCATGCAACTGCTCGGGCGTTTCAGCCGCCTGGCGCTGGACACCGAGTCGGTCCGGCACGGGAAGGCGGTCCTGGGCTACACGGGGACGGACCGTCAGATCCTCAAGCACCTCGAGGCGCACTACGAGCCCTTCGGCGACCACAAGTTCCGGTCCTACTGGTTCGAGCTGTGGGATTTCTACGAGCAGAAGAAAGGCCCCGCGCACACCTGGGACCGCGAGACCACCGGCAAAACCTTCACCGCGGCGCTGCTGAAAGACTGAAACTGCCGTTCCGGGGATTGACCGGCGGGTCGGCCGTCGCAATACTTGCATAATGGCGTCAGTACGCAAAGAACATCCGGGCGCTCGGGCGATGCCGCCCAGCACCCCCAAGCAGGCGTCACGCCGGCGCGTTCGGCTGGACCGGCTGCTCGATCCCGCGCTGCTCCGGGCGCTGGCGGAGCCCACGCGGGCGAAGCTCCTTTCCTGCCTGCTCAAGTGCGGGCGCCCCTGCTCGGTAACGGAGGTCGCGGCCTGCTGCTCGGTCGATTTCTCGACCGTCTCGCGGCACCTCGCGACGATGGCCCGCGCAGGGCTGCTCACCGCGGACAAGCAGGGGCGCACCGTGTGGTACAGCGCCGACGGCGAGTCGCTCGCCGCCCACTTCCGCGACCTTGCCGAAGCGATCGATGAACTCTCGCCTGACGAGGGGTGCTGCGGCGGCACCGCGTGCGGCTCGGACGGCGGTTGCTGATACATACTCGGAGGTCGATCATGCACCGGCTCGGACTCTTGATCCTCGCACTCTCGGCCCTGCTCATGACCGCGGCGGGCGCCCCGTCTCAGGAAACCGCTCGCATGCATACCGATGGATTGGAGCCCTCGATCGCGGCGTATCTCGAGGCACGCGCCGGGGAGTTCGAGCGGATCCCCGAAACGCGGCGGGCGCTGCTCGAAGAAGTCAGCCTGTACATCCGTGAGCAGGGGCGGGGGCTCGATCCTGTCCGCCTGACCTTCGTGTGCACGCACAACAGCCGACGCAGCCACATGGCGCAGCTCTGGGCCGCCGCGGCGGCGCACGCCTTCGGGCTCAGAGTCTCGACCTATTCGGGCGGGACGGAGGACACGGCGTTCAACCCGCGCGCCGTCGCCGCGATGCGCCGCGCCGGGATGCTCATCGAGAAGACCAGCGACGATCCGAACCCGGTCTACCACGCGCGGCTGGGCGGGTCGATCGCGCCGATGACCTGTTTTTCAAAAGCGTACGACAACCCACCCAACCCGAAGCGCGACTTCGCGGCGGTCATGGTGTGCACCGACGCGGACGAGGCGTGCCCCTATGTCCCCGGCGCAACAGGGCGGTTCGCGATCCCGTTCGTGGATCCGAAAGTCTCCGACGGGACATCCGCGGAAGCGGCGACCTATGACGAGCGGTGTGCCCAGATCGCTCGGGAGATGCTGTACATCATGAGCCACGCCGCGCAGTGACGCGGCGGTGGATCGAGCGCGCGCCGGAAAGGAGCGTTGGCATGACGAAGGACACGCAGGCCCAGCCGGATCACGAGGTCCGCGACCGCGTCCGCGCGGGATACAGCGCCATCGCGCAGACCGGGCAATGGTCCGGCGTGCGTCCCGCCTCGGCGCAGATGCAGTCGACCACGGGGTGTTGCGGCGGCGCGGAGGCGGGTGCTCCGGGCGGCGGGGGCTGCTGCGGGCCCGTCACGCTCACCCCCGAGCAGGTCGCGCACGCGGTGGGATACTCGGGCGAGGACCTCTCGCTGCTCCCCGAGGGCGCGAACATGGGTCTCTCCTGCGGGAACCCGACGGCGCTCGCGTCGATCACGCGCGGCGAGGTCGTGCTCGACCTCGGCTGCGGCGGCGGGCTCGATTGCTTCCTCGCGGGCCCCCGCGCCGGCGCGGAGGGACGCGTGATCGGTGTGGACATGACCCCCGAGATGCTCGCGAAGGCACGCGGGAACCTCGCGTCCTATCGGGAGCGGAGCGGGCTTGACAATGTCGAGTTCCGCCTGGGCGAGATCGAGCACCTGCCGGTCGCGGACGCGTCGGTCGATGTCGTGATCTCCAACTGCGTGATCAATCTCTCGCCCGACAAGCGGCAGGTGTGGCGCGAGATCGCCCGCGTGCTCAAGCCGGGCGGTCGGGTCGCGGTCTCTGATTTGGCGCTGCTCCGCCCGCTTCCGGCTGAGGTCCGGGGGGATCTCGAGGCGTTGGTGGGGTGCATCGCGGGCGCCGAACTCGTCGAGGATGTCCGCGCCGCGGTGCTCGACGCGGGATTCCGCGAGCCCGAGCTGACCGCGAAGCCGCAGTATGTCGAGGCGATGGAGCAATGGCGCGATCCGCTCTACGCGAAGATCGCGGCGTCGCTCCCGGAGGGCGCCTCGATTCGTGACTTCGTCGTCAGCCTCGACATTGCCGCGACGCGTTGAGGGCAGCGGGCCCGGCGTGCGCGCACGAAAACGCCCGGCGGTGACGCGCACCGCCGGGCGATCGATGATCATACATGCGCGTGCCCGCGGGACCGATTACGGGCAGCCCGCGAGGAACGCGTCGACGAACGCGGTGATGTCGGAGAGGTCGTAGATGCCGTCGCCGTTGAGGTCACCCGCGGGGTCCTGCGTGGTGAACGCGCCGACGAAGGCGGTGATGTCGGAAAGATCGAGGATGTCGTAGGGCTCCGCGAGGTCCGCGGCGTTGCAGCCCGGGCTGACATCGCCCTGCACATAGCAGAGATCGTCCCAGTAGATCGTCCCGGTGGGCGCCTCGGTCGCGAAGTCGCCCCCGAAGAACCGGAGCGGGAGGATGGTCACGCTGGTCGCGTAGGGGGGGAAGTCGCCCACGGCGGCCATGTCCTCATCGGTCACCACGACCTCGAAGTATCGCCACTCGCCGTTGGTTTCCGACGCATCGACGGGGAACTCGAACGAGGTGTAGATCGAGAAGTTGGGGGGCTCGCGCCGGAACTCGAGCTTCAGGGCAACGAGATCGTTGGCGAGCGTCTCACCCTCGGGGACGAGGTAGTAGCCGGATACCGTGACATCACCGCCCAGGTACTCGTAGTCGGGATCGAACAGATCCGATCCGTCGGGCCGGAAGATGTTGGTCGTCCATCCCTGGAAGCGGGTCGCGTCGCCCGTCGCGGGCGGGAGGCGGACGGCGCGCTGACCCGTGCGCACGAATGCGCCGGGATCGCCCGCGGTCACATAATCCGCGGTCGAGAGGTTGAAGTCTCCCCAGCCGAGCGGGTTGCCCCCAACGGGCGCGGCCTCCTCGAATCCCGGGTTGAAGATCAGGTTGCCGTCATTCGCGAGCGCGGGGATCGCGAAACCCGCGAGGACGGCGAGCGCAGCGGTGCGGTATAGGCGTGTCATCTTCTTTCTCCTTCGAATGCGGGCCGGGTCGGGAGCCGTGCCCCGGAGCACCGTAGACCCGCACTAAGACTGTAAAGGTTTACATCATTTGTGTCAACACTGTTTTGATGCGCTCGCATACCCCTTTTCTTCGTGAATGGGTGGCTGAAGGTCCGAGAGCCAAGGCGGGGCGGCCGGGACTCGCATCCCGGACGAGCCCGCTCGGATCACTCGCCCTCGATGCCGAGCCGGCATTCGAGCATGCCACCCGAATACTCCGGTTGCAGGGCGACCTCGATGCGGATTGCATCGGTCCGGATGGGGTCGAACTCGACTCGGTTGAACCGGTCGAGCGCGACGCCCGCGGCGGACCGCAACTCCGCGGGCACCCATTGCTCGCCGTCACGCGCGAGCACCCTCCACGAGGCGGGGACCCGGCACCGGCCCACCCCCGTGTCGTCGAACCAGTACACCTCCGCGGAGGTGACGGTGCACCGCGCGGGCAGGTCGATCTGCGCCCACTCCGTCGTGCCGGTGTGCGGCCACCAAGTGAGGCGGGGGACCGTCGCGTCGCCGCTCGACGCGGGCTCGCGCTGGTCGTTGATCGCGAGGGGCGAATCGGTCGACCAGCAGTGCGAGGCGCTCGCGCGTCCGCGGCTCGCGATCGTTGGTTCGGGGAGCGGCTCGGCGAGGTCGGCGCCTGTCGGGATCCAGACCGCCATCTCTCCCGGGCCGCGGTGCGCCCAGGCGTAATAAGGGATCGCGGTGATCTCGGTCCGGACGCGAGACACCACGCCGTTGTCGCTCTTTCGGAGCGCAAAGCCCGGCCCTGAGACGGTGATCACCCCCCCCAGCAGGTCGGGGCGCTCCTGCGGCGTCAGCGACGCGTCCACCGGGAGCCAGAGATTGCGGGTGTGCCCGTCGTTGTCCGCGGCCTCGACGCAGTAGACGATCGGGCCTCGTTCGATCGCGAGACGCCCGCGATCCGCTTCGACCGCATCGTGCGCGCGCACGCGTCGCACCGGCATGGGAAAGTCGATCGACACGGTGTCACCCGGTGACCACTCGCGTTCGATCGTCGCGTACCCATTGCGGATCCGGGGGAGCGGCGCGGGCTCGCCGTTGATCTGGAGCGCCGGGGTCGCCTCGGGCGTGCCGCGCGCGTCCTCGTAGAGATCGGACGGGACGGGCTCGCCCCGCGTCCATCCCGGGATGCGCAGGTGCAGCGGGAACCGTCGCGCCGAGCCTGGCTCGATCTCGATTTCGACGCGCCCGTTCCAGGGGTAATCCGTCCGCTGCGTGACGGTCACGCCGCCCGATTCCAGGCCGATCCGTGCGGTTGAGCCCACGAAGAGGTTGACGAAGACCCCCTCGCCGTCGTGGGCGTAGACCAGCCCCGGCATGGACGGCATGAATCGCACGACATTCACCGGGCAGCACGAGCAGTCGAACCACGCGCTCCGCTGATAGGTTCCGCCGCTCGCGAGCGGGTTGGGATAAAAGAAGGTGTCGCCCGAGAGCGAGACCCCCGACAGGAAGCCGTTGTAGAGGACGCGCTCGAGCACATCGAAGTACCGCCCATCCCGATGGAGCAGGCCCATCCGGTGGTTCCACAGCGCGTTGCCGATCGCGGCGCAGGTCTCGTTGTACGCGCTCTGGTTCGGGAGTTCGTACGCCCTGCCGAACGCCTCGCCCGCGTGGCGGGCCCCGACCCCGCCGGTGATCGCGAGCCGCGTCGAGACCATGCTCTCCCAGATCCGGTCCGCCGCCTCGATGAACGCGCGGTCCCCGGTCTGCATCGCAACATCGACCATCCCGCTGTAGAGGTACATCGCGCGCACCGCGTGCCCCACGGGCTCGTCCTGCTCCGTGACGGGCTCGTGGTCCTGCGAATACGCCCCATAGAGACCAGCCCGTCCCTCGGGGCGCCCGCGCCGCTCGAGGAAGAACCGGGCGAGATCGAGATAGCGATGCTCACCCGTCGCGCGCGCGAGCTTCACGAGCCCGATCTCGATCTCCTGGTGTCCAGGCGGATCCTGCCGCTTCCCGGGGCCGAAGGTCGCGTCGATCAGGTCCGCGCTGCGGATCGCGACATCGAGCAGCGTGCGCTTCCCGGTCGCGTCGAAGTACGCGACCGCGGCTTCGTACATGTGCCCGATGTTGTACAGCTCGTGGCTGTGCTCGATGAACGCCCAGCGCTGCTCGCCCGCGTTCGGCGCGGGGCTCTTCGCGTCGATCGTCCGCGTCGTGTAGAGATACCCGTCGTCCTCCTGAGCCGCGGCGATCTTCGCGATCAGCTCATCGAGATACGCCTCGAGCCCTGGGTCGCGCGCGACCGCGAGCGAGTACGCGGCGCCCTCGATGACCTTGAAAACATCCGAGTCGTCGTAGCGCCGGCCCACATGCGGGCCCTCCATCAGCCCCCCCGCTTTCGCGAAGTTGTCGATGCGACCCGTCTCCTCGCACTTCGTAAAGCAGTAGCGCACCGTCGTCGCGCGATTCGTCTCCAGGCGGGGCGACCAGAACCCGTCGTGCACGCGGACGCTCGAGAACGGCACGGGCGAGAGCGCCGGCGCGTCGCCCGCCGAGGCGTCGCCCGACCCCGGCGCGCCGGACGCGGCCGCGATCGCAAACGGGAGCAGGGCACAGGCAATCAGCACATCCGAGGGCACGGCGGGCCTCCTTTTCTCGCCGGGGTCAGACTCCCGGCGTGCGCACTCTACCACGACGCCGCACCCTCCCGGGAGAATCGAACCCGCGGCGGAAATCGCGCGGAACACCCGGATGAAAACCGTTACACTGCGCAGCCGGCCGGGCGGCCGCGGGGCTCGATCGCCCCCACCCGTCTCGGCTCCGAGAGGCCTGCGCCGTGACCGAGACCGACACGCCCGCCGCAGTCGATGCCGCGACCCGGCACACCACCGCCGCCCGCGACCGCATCCCGTGGGTGCAGATGCTCGCGTACGGGCTCGGTGGGTTCGTGCCGATCGCCCTGTTCAACTCCGTGGGGCAACTCAGCGGGCTGATCGTGAATGTCGGGCTCGGTGTCTCCGCGGTCCTCGTGGGCGTGGCGCAGATGGTCCCCCGCTTCTGGGACGCGATCACCGACCCGATCATGGGGCACATCACCGACAACACGCGCACGCGCTTCGGTCGCCGGCGCCCGTACATCCTCATCGGCGGGTTCGCGGTCGCGATCACCTTCGTCGCGATGTGGGCGGTCCCGCGCGACTGGGACGCGACGGGGCAGTTCTGGTACTTCCTGCTGATGTCGCTGGTGTTCTACACCGCGGTGACGATGTTCGAGATCCCGCACGGCGCGCTCGGGATGGAGATGACCGACGACTACCACGAGCGCACGCGCCTGTTCAGCGCCAAGAGCTTCGTGGGCAACCTCGGCGCGATGATCACGCCCTGGTTCTACGCGATGGCGAACCGCCCCTTCTTCATGGGCGGGGGCGACGAGGTCGACGGCATGCGCAATGTCGCGTTCCTGGCCGCGGGGATCGTCGTCGTCTTCGCGATCGCGTGCGCGCTGCTCTGCCGCGAGCGGCATTTCGAGCAGGTCTCGGCGCAGGACCGCATCCCCATGTGGACGCGCCTGAAGATGACCATGCGCAACCGCGTCTTCCTGATGCTCGTCGCGATCGTCTTCGCGACGGTGATGGGCTTCAACCTCGTCAACAACTTCGCGAACTACATCACGATCTTCTACCTCTTCGGAGGCGAGAAGGGCGAGGCGAGCCAGCTCATGGGCTGGATCGGCACCGCGTGGGGCGTCACGGCGGTCGTCGCGGTCTTCCCGCTCAACTTCATCAGCGCCCGGATCGGCAAGACCCGCACCCTGCTGCTCGCGATCGGGCTCATGCTCGGTGCGCAGGCGAGCAAGGTCGTCTGCTACGATCCCGACCATCCCTGGCTGCTGCTGATCCCGACCGTCATGCTCTCCGCCGGCATGCTCATGTTCTTCACGCTCGCCAGTGCGATGGTCGCGGATGTCTGCGACGCCGACGAGCTCGAGACCGGTCGCCGCAGCGAGGGGTCCTACTACGCGGTCTTCTGGTGGTTCATGAAGATGGGGATGGCGGGCGCCTACTTCGCCGCGGGGCTGCTGATCGAGGCGACGGGATTCGACGAGCAGTCCGCGATCCAGACCGATCGCACGCTGCTCATGCTCCGCGTGTTCGAGATCGGCATCCCGATCTTGCTGGGGCTCGCCTCGGTCGCGATGGTCCTGCGCTACCCGCTCAGCGAGTCGAAGGCCTACGAGATCAAGAAAGCGCTTGACGCCCGCCGGGGCGAACGAAAGGCGTGACCCCGCTCAGTCCATGTACTGCCGCTTCATCGCGTTGATGCGATTCACGGTCTCTTCCCACTCGCCCTTGTTGACGAGCACGCCCGTGGGACGGCCGTCGGCGAACTTGCTCGGGATGCCTTGGGCGGGGTCAATCAGGCCGTTGGTGGTGAGCAGCATCTGCTCGAACTGCCCCCGGTTCATCTCCCATTCCTCGCCCGTCTCTGTGCAGCGGATGGTGACGGTCTCGCTCAGACGCTCAATGCTATCGGGGGTCGCGCCGGTGTTGCTGCGGATGAGCACGAACGCCGCAATCGCGAGGCACGATCCCGAGATCGCCCACGCGATCCACGGCTTCTCGCGCATGATTTCTCGGAGTCCCACTTGTTTACCTCGGTTGATTTGTTCAGTTGGGGTAGTTGTGACCCCAATTGATGAACCATGCGTTCGAGCCAAATTTGTCGCGCCCGAGGATGTACTCCGCCCGAGACATCGACTGGACACGACCATCGCCAAACAGCAGATTGCTGCTCGCTTCCGTGCTGTAACCGGTCACATCCTCACGGATCGCGGGCTTGCGATGTCTTGGGATCCAGTCCACCGCGTCGATCGACCACACCAGTTCGCTGGGGTGACGGATCGTCCGCAGCGGCGAGGCGCTCACGCCGCCCGAATCGTTGAACCAGTACTCCGTGAACTCCTCAACGCCGTCCTGATCGAAGTCGTGGACATGGACCTTGCCGCTGAACTCCATCTCGAGCCGCGTCTGCTCATCGAGCACCGATGATTGCCCGATCGCCATGGGGCAGACATAGATCTCCTCGGCGCCCCCGGTCCCGACATAGTCCTGCAACTGCCGGATGACATTGCTCCGGTACGCCCGGATGTCGTGCGAGCCCGTCACCGGGTTGATTTCCTTCCCGAAGGTGTAGGGCTGAAGATCGAAGAAGATCGGATCACGCTGATCATCAAAGTAGAGTTGGCTCGCGAGTCCGATCTGCCTGAGGTTCACCTTGCAGATCAGTTCCTGCGCCGTCTGCCGGGCGCTCCCCAGCGCCGGCAGCAGGATCCCGATGAGCAGCGCGATGATCGAGATCACCACAAGCAGTTCGATCAGCGTGAACGCGCGGACGGGCGTGTGCGTCGCTCGCCTCATGCCTCGCTCCTTTCCGTCGTTGCTTCCGTCGCGGGCATCTTGATCTCCGCGGCCGTTGCTCGCTCCTCCCACGATACACGGATCTCCGCCCCATCCCCGAGCCGGTCGAGCGTCGCCTCGTCGAGCACGCAGCCCGCGAGTGTCTCGCCGTTCACCGTCAGGGTCGGCGCTGCGCCGGGCGCGAACGCCGCCGCGTCGAACGAGACCGTGACCCGCCTCCCCCGCCAGACGCGCGTCGCGCGGACGGCGCCCATCGACGGGAAGGGGCACGGATCGATCCGCAGGCCCTCCCAGGTCGCGCGCATCCCGAGGATCCACTCCATCGTCACCCGGTGCAGCCACGCGGCGGACCCCGTGTACCAGGTCCACCCGGCCTTGCCGGGCGTCTCGCAGAGGGGCCCGTCGACATTGCCCGGGGTGACATAGGGCTCCGCGACATACGCGTCGGCGTCCCGACCCCGCAGGGGCGGGCTCACCCCGCGCCAGATGCGCTCGACCGCGTCGAGGTCGCGCCGCTTGCAGGCGGTCGCGAGCGCCCAGGTCGCGGCGTGCATGTACACGCCCCCGTTCTCTCGGGCGCCCGGCGCGTAGCGGCTCAGGTAGCCGATCTTCGGGTCTGGCACGGTGTACGCCGGCGCGAGCAGCAGCACGCCGTAGTCCGTGAGCAGGTGCTCTTTCGCGCTCTCCCACGCGGTCTCGGCGCGTTCCTCGTCGGTCGCGTCGGTCAGGTTCGCCCAGGTCTGCGCGTTGAGGAAGATCTTGCCCTCGAGGCTGTCGCGCGAGCCGAGCCAACGCCCGTCCGCGTCCGTCGCGCGCCGGAACCACGCGCCGTCCCACCCGTGCTCGTTCACGGCCTTCTTCATCGAGGCACGATGCACGAGGCAGCGGTCCGCCTCGTCCGCATCGCCCGCGAGGCGGAGGGCCTGGGCGAACTCCCCGAGCACGCCGATGAGGAAGAACGCGAGCCAGACCGATTCGCCCGCGCCGTCGGTCCCGACATGGCTGAGCCCGTCGTTCCAGTCGTTCTCGCCGATGAGGGGGAGCCCACGCTCGCTCTGCCGACCCAGGCTGAAGCGGATCGCGCGCAGGCAGTGTTCCCGGAGCGTCGCGGGCGTCTCGTCGTCCACCCAGCGGGTTTCCTCGTCGAGGATGCCGGTATCGCCCGTCTCTCGGATGTAGGCCGCGGTGACGAAGGGGAGCCAGAGGTAATCATCGCTGCACTTGCTGCGCAGGCCGGTCTCGGTGATCGGGTTCCACCAGTGATAGACGGCGCCGTCGGCGAACTGGTGGGCCGCGTGCAGCAGGATCTGTTGGCGGCAGCGGTCGGGGTCATACTGCAACCAGAGCTGGCTGTCCTGGAGCTGATCGCGGTAGCCGAACGCGCCGGACTGCTGGTAGTAGCCCGTGCGCCCCCACATGCGCGCGCTGATGGCCTGATAGGGCAGCCAGGTGTTGGTCAGCGCGTCCATGTCGGGCATGGCGCTCGACAGCCGCCCGCCGTCGAGGACGCGCGACCAGAGCGACGCGGACCCCTCGATCGCGGCGTCGATCGCGTTGCGCGAGCAGAGGCGATCGAGCAACGCCCCGAGCGACTCGGGATCGTCCGCGACACCCAGCACGAAGCCGATGGTCTTCGTCTCGCCGGGGGCGAGTGCAAGGTCCGTGCCGATCGCGGCGCAGGAATCAACGAACCGCCCGACATGCGTGCCCGGCGCCTCGCGCATCCCCGCGGGGTCGGCCTGCGAGCCGTAGCGCCCGAGGAACGCGGCCTTGTCCGCGGTCGCCCAGTGCGTGCTCTCGGTCACGATCGCGAACCCCGCCGCGTGGGGCCAGGGCCTGTTCCAGTGGTCGTCGGCGGTGCCGAAGGGCGCCTCCCACATGTTCTTGGTCGCGACGATCGCCCGCCGGTCGGCGTCGTGACGCGTGGTGAAGAACAGGCGGTGGAACTCTCGCTTCACATCGGGCGCGACCCCGCAGCACCACTCGAAGGAGCTGCCAAGGCGCAGGTGTCGGGCGCGGTCCGTCGTGTTCGTCAGCGTGACCGACCAGACCTCGGCGGTTTCCTCGGGCGCGACCGCGAGCGTCCAGGACGCATCGATCCCCGCTCGGCTCGTCTCGAAGGTCGTCGAACCCGGGCGATGCACGCAGCGATAATGGTCGTACTTCGCACCGCAGGGCTGCGGGCTGAGCGACCAGGTGGGCCCGTCGTCGTCGAGATCGCGCAGGTAGACAAACCGCCCGCGATCATCGCGGATGAGGTCCATGTCCCAGCGTGTGATGACATTGAGCTGGCAGTGGTCGAGCCAGCTGAACCCGCCCCCGTTCTGACTCACGACGAACCCGTAGCGCCCGTTGCAGACGACATTCGTCCAGGGACTCGGGGTATCGGGTCGCGTGATCTCGAACGCCGACCCGCCTTCGATGAATCGGCCGTACATATTCTCGAGCATGGCGCGTCGTCCTGCGTGATCACCCGCGGTGCCAGCGGGGCCGCCTCATGCGGCGGGAGGGGAAAAAGCCCGCGTGCCCGGGAAGAGGCACGCGGACGGTGGAGAGATCCGTCCTCAACGACGCCGGCGGGTCGCCGCGAGGGCGCCCAGCCCGAGCACCGCCCCCGCACCCGGCGCGGGAACGATGATGTCGTAGAAGTCGATCGAGACATTGCCCTCCAGCGCATCGGGCTGGTTGATCTGCGCCCCCACGCCGTAGAACTGATCGAACGCGCTGGGGATCCCGCCCTCGAGCGAGGTGAACTCGATCTCGCCGCTGGTGACCCAGCCCGTGCCGGTGGTCAGGTTGTTGTAGAGGTACTCGATCGTCGAGTTCGTACCGCTGAACTCGCCCGCGCCGGGACGGTGAATCATCCGCAGGGCGATGTCATCTCCGACATTGTAAACACCGGCGCCGAATGAGTGGAAGGGCATCGTCGAACCGAACGCCGCGACCTCTCCCGTCGCGGTCAGCACGCCGAAGAGCCCGAAGCCGAACAGGTCCGCCTGGAAGCCC
>MDTD01029387.1_pt1 | contig 13527 bp, 11 predicted proteins | sample 811221 | NCBI WGS metagenome assembly MDTD01 (sample SAMN05326646, study PRJNA326480) | marine metagenome | isolation source: seawater | place: Pacific Ocean: South West | collected 2011
CATTTCGATTTTACCGCTAAAGCCAGAGAAGCGGTGAAATTGTTACGGCTTCAAATGGAAAAAAACGATAGAGTGGCAACGCATATCAAAATCCCGCTAGAGATATCTATTGCCAAATAAGGGCTGAAAATAATCTTGCCCGGAAACCGTCAGTAAGGCTGCTTTGGGGATGTTCGGAGATTGCGCGCGTGGCACAGCTCTGCCACGCTTTTGGCAAGGTAAGAGTTTGACGTTTGTCGTACAGAGTAGTGCATGAAAACAGACAAAACAGGCATCTTTTGGAATAACCTTAATTCTCCCTCTTTAATTATAATCAATAAATAAATCAACAACCAATGAAAGTCATTTGCAATGCTGAAAATCTTATTTTGTCTATCGCTATTTTGTAATACGCTTTTAGTCGCTGGAGTTAATGAAAAGTGGATTGATATCAAGCCTGCTTCAGGCTTCAAAATAGGCAATCATTTTTTCCGCTTTTCCGTCTGGAACAATAATTGGAGAACGAGTATCCTTTCAGGTAAAACGGCATATCCGGATGCATCATATCCGACTTTCAACGGTTCCGGATATAAATACAGCGGCACTTTCACGCTTGCAAAAAGTCAATTTAAGTTGAATGAATCTCTGGATTTTATTGGGGATAATAAGGGTGAATTCGTAATGTCGCTAACTTCCACTGATGCCATAAAGATTAACGATATGTCGGCAAGCACTATAGTTAGTAAAAAACAGTGGAACAAAAATCCGTTTCTTTTTGACGGGAAAAGAATAAAGCTTCCCGCTGCGGGAAAAAAGGTTGTTATCGGGGAGATTAATTCCTTGACAATTCCCTTAAAATCCGGGACCGTTACCTTACGAGGCACATGTTATGCGTGGATAAAGGATCTTTCATCGGGTTCCTATGCTCGGGATTCGCTCCAGATCCGCCTTCGCCCCCTGCCATTTTCAGGGATGATCAAGAAGACTGGTTTTAATTTTTCCATAACATACCATCCGGACCGGAGCACTCCTCTTGACCTTCGCAGTGGAATGAATATGGCGTTTAAAGATGATTTCCCTAATGATGGTAAAGGGGGCTGGACCGATCAGGGCGGAACGAACGATTTATCAGTCATGGTTCCGGGCATGCAAAAACTTGTCGGGATAGACTTTTGTGTTGTCAATCCGGAAAATAACGGCAATAATTCCTGTATTGTTTTGCGCGGAAAGATGCGTCAGGATTTCCCCGGCCGAGTGGAGGTTGGATTAAAGGGCGTTGAAGGCAAGTATCTCTATCTCCTGCATGCGTCAGCCTGGGATGCCCCGCGGGGAAGTGGTGTAGGCAAACTTGTTTGCGAGTACCAATCCGGCGAAAAAGAGACTTTTCCGGTCGTCAGCAAAGTTGACGTCGCAAACTTCTGGAAGCCTGCGCCTGTTAAAAATGCGGTCGTGGGCTGGCGCGGAGATAATGATGTTGCCTCCATTGGCTTGTATATTACTTGTTTTAAAATGAAACAACGAAAGTTGAAAAAAATATCTTTCCAAAGCTCCGGTTCCTCCGTTTGGATGATTGTCGCTGCTTCCGTTGCAGATAAAAAATTTGATTTAAAGGCGAGAGAGCCCGTTGTGCTTAAGGCAAATGCAGATTGGCATCCGTTTGTCGGCAAACGCAAGGTTGTCAAAGGCAGTGTCCTGGATTTTTCCGGCTTGCATGACGCACCTGCTGGAAAGTACGGGTTCGCCAGGAACTCTAACGGTCATATTGTATTTGAGAAGCGGCCGAATACGCCGGTTCGTTTCTATGGGACAAATCTCTGTTTCAGCGTAAACTATATGGAAAAAGACCAAACGGATCGTTTGATCAATGAAATAAGCTCTATCGGTTACAACATCATCCGGCTGCATCACTTTGATCGCGACACCTGTGACCGCTCCAACGGTAAATCAACCCGAATGACCGCGGGCGCGCTGGATAAGATGGATTACTTGGTCAGCGAAGCCAAAAAGCGCGGTATCTACATAACGCTCGATCTATATATATCGCGTTCACTAAACAAGGGAGAACTGCCTGATTTTCCCGGGAAACGTGCGCCTAATTTCAAGGGGCTGGTATTTGTCAGTGATGCGGCAATGAAAAACTGGCAGGAATATGCGGCAAATCTAATGAGTCATGTTAACCCATATACCGGGCTGGCCTGGAGAAACGAACCGGCGATTGTCAGTATCAGCCTGGTTAATGAAGATGCGATTAGCATAAGATCGGAAAAGAAAAGCACTTTGCCGCTTTTTGAGGCAAAGTTTAAAGACTATTTGATACGCAATAACTATAAAATTACTTACCGGGAGCGAGGGCGCTACTGGAAAAAATTTTTGCAGGAACTCTATCCTGCCGGATATGCCAAGATGCATGATTTTTTACGGTCAATAGGCGTCAAGCAAATGCTGTCCGACCAGAATCATGATACTTCCATTATTACTATGTTGCTCAGAGAACAGTATGACCTTGTCGAGAACCATTTTTATTGGAGTCATCCGGCTTTTCTTCAGGGAAACTGGAAGCTTCCGGTTCTGGTGGAAAACTCTTGTTCAATTTCCCGGGGAGCCGGAGGTTTGAGTTCTATGTTTCAGACTCGTCGTTTCGGAGTGCCATTCTCAATCTCGGAATGGGAGTACGCAAATCCTAATAAATACAACACTGAAGGTCCTTTTCTAGTCGGGGCATATGCCGCTCTTCAGGATTGGAGTATTCTTTGTCGCTTCGCTTACTCCCAAAATGCCAGGAAATTTAAAAAATCGCAAGGCACTCTATACTTTTTTGATGCGGTCAATGATCCGCTTCGCTTGATTTCAGAGCGCGTTGGGATAATCTTCTTCCTGCGCGGAGATATCCGGTCCTCCAGCGTTTCGGTTCCGCTGTTGCTTGAGCGCGGGCACTTCAATTTCCCTGATGCAACCAACAACTGCGGAATTGTGCCGCAAAGAATCGGCCTGGTCGCCAAGACCGGGAACATTATTTATTCTTCAAAAGAGAAGATCAATTTACCAAAGGGCACAAAGGCAGTTATTGCCACTCAAAAAAACACGCTTGAATTAAAGGTGCCAACGATCGATCCCAGGGATCACTTGCATGTCTTTCAGATATTGAAAAAATCTGGCGTTTTACCCGAAAATTGCGGCGGTATCCAATCTGGGAAATTCCGCAGTACAACGGGTGAACTTGAATTGAATATGAAAGAAAACGGTTTCAGGGCCATATCCGCTAAAAGTGAGGGCTTTCTTATGGAACCTGATAAGGTCATGCACGGAGATTTCTCCTCGATTGAGAATAAACTTTGTTTTGCCGGTGTGCTTGTTGCTTCAGTAGATGGCAGATCATTGACCGAAAGCAAAAGAATTTTGCTTTTGCATATAACCGATACTAAATCTACTGGAATGAAGTTTTACAGCCCGGACATGCGGGTAGTTGAAAGTTGGGGTACTCTTCCGCTCCTTATCCGCAAAGGAGAGGCAAAAGTAACATTGAATCGCAAGATGGATGAATATAGGCTTTATGCGGTTGATTTTGATGGACAAAGACGGTTTGAAGTACCAATGAATATAAATGGCGGGAAAACACAATTTATGCTGAAAACAGTCAACCCTGGTGGAATTATTGCCGCATATGAGTTGATTAAAGAGCATTACTGATATTCAATATCTCCTGTATTTGCAGAAGATAAAACTGTATTAATGTACAACCGGAAAAGAGCCGCGATATGCTCTTTTCCGGTTGTAAGTCAGAGGTTGTTTTTTTTAGTTGTTTATACCTCGTCGTAGACGCGGACATAGTCAACGATGAAATAGTCCGGCAGAACGGCCTTTTTCAAATTTTCCGACGGCTCGTCGCCTTCGCGGTAACCCTCGCACTCAGTGGAGATCAGGATAAACTGCTCGCGATGTGAAACAGCCTCACTGGTACGCCAGGATTCCTTTCCGTCAACATAGTAGATATATCCGTCCTTGTTCCATTCCAAACCGAATGTGTGGAAGCCGTCCGGGGTTTCTTCCAGCTCACGCGGACCTGAACCGCAACTTTTGTGGTCAGCGCCGTAGCCGTCCCAGTGGTTGTTATGTGAAATAATGCCGTCACGGGTAAAGTTTTCCATGATATCGACCTCGACCCCGGCTTCAGCCGGATTCAAGCTCGAACCAATTACCGGGGACTGCAGCCAGAAGGCGGACCACCAACCCGGCTGGTTTTGCAGCTTGCAGCGGATTTCGTAATATCCGTATTTATGCATGAATTTGGGTTCCCGGATCTCGGAGACCGGCCAAACCATTTTGGGTTTATCGGCCTCACTGTCGAAACAGAAACTGCTGCCTGGGCGGTCCAGATAGTTGTAACCGGTCTGCAGATGGGGGGAATAGAAATGTCCGTCCTTTTCGTACAGAGTCAGCAGCAGATTGCTGTTGCCGTCCAATACCGCGCCGTCAGGGGCGAATGTCTCATGGCGCTGCTGCAGCAGATGCAGGCGGAAATCCCATTTTGTGCGGTCGAGGGTGTCGCCGTCAAATTCGTCGTGCCAGACCAGTTTCCATTTTTTTCCTTCAGGCAACATGCTTTTAACATGTTTTGATTCGTCGATTGCCATTTTTTTACTCCTTGTAAATTGCCAGGTTGTTAATGGTTTTTTATAATATATTTTCCATAATAAAGTTTAAAAGAGAGATATGTGCCAATAAATTATGAATATTGTGCCATTGATGTGTTGTTGTATTGGTGCTATATTCCATTTAACAAAGGATCACAGGTATGCGAAACGAACAACAATGGACAGAAATAACGCTGGATAACGTCAAGCGCCGGTTTAATATGCAGTTTCCATTGCGTGCAATCGGGTATTTACAGGATTTTCTGACAAAGGAAAGTTCATATGGCGATAAACTGGAAATGACCTTGCGAATTTCATCCACGGCCGAAACCTGTGTTGACATTATTGACGGAGTGACCTATACCTCCAAGTATCCCAACGCAATAGTCAAGATTCCCGGAGTTATCCACAATTATGAGGTGGCGGAACCGCGCGAGGCTATATATATAAACTATGACAACAGTCTGGTTCCGGAGATCAAAAAAGCCGGTCTTTTTGTTCATCCGCCGGTCTGGGAAGTCAGGATCACTCCTGAGATATCGGAAATAATCAGGGAATTGCGTGAATTAATGAAGCATTCACAAGAGTTTGGTTCTGCGGATCGTATTGACCTGTTGTCCATAAAGTTGTGGCAGGAACTGTTGTTGATGCGTGATGCCAATATGAAGAGGGATGATTTTATCGAAGGCAGGTTGTATCGGATTGCCTCTTTTTTACAGATTAACCTTAGTTCAAATATTGATTTCGATGGGCTGATAGCTGAAAACGGTTTTTCAAGACGTTCTTTCTTTCGTCACTGGAAAAAATATTTCGAGGTCTCGCCGTTGCAGTATCTGCGTGATCTGAAAATGCAGGAGGCCGGACGTCTGCTGCAAGTGTCTGATATGAAAATAGGACAGATAGCCGAATTGCTGGGCTTTGATGACTTTGCTTATTTCTGCGCCGTTTTCAAGAAGTATTATGGATCCACGCCTTTACAATATCGCAGAAAAAACAGCTAGCCTTATCCGGCCAGTTGAGTATCGATCAGCTTCAATAAGTCACTTGCGGCATTGGGTTTTGCCGTAGCAAGGGACGCGGCTCCTTTGGCCCGATATGTTTCCGGATCATCAATCACCTTCCGTAAAAACTCCAGCGCGGTTTCATGACTGCAGTCGTTGTCAAAAAGGATTTCGCCGCCACCGGCGGCAGTCAGGAACCTGGCATTGTCATCCTGATGTCGTTCAGCGGCAAATGGGTAGGGGATCAGTAAGGCATATTTTCCGAACAGTCCAAGTTCCGCAACGGTACTGCCGCCGGAACGGCAAATGACAACATCCGCCGCCTGAAAAAACAGGTGCATATCGGGAGAAGACGCAATAGCCCGGAAATTAACCGCGGTCTCATTATAAACCTGCATTACCTGGTCCAGTTTGCCTTCTCCTGTGAGGTGGATTATCTGAAGCGAATCTTTGGGGATATCCAGACAGGCTCTGGGAAAAACATCATTCAGCGAGGCGGCGCCGAGACTGCCGCCGACAATCAGGACAATCGGGATATCCGATTTGAACTTGCACTCGTATTTTTCGTTGAAGCCGGCGATAGCTTTGCCCCGGGGCAATTTTTCAAAAAGCAATTCCGGGCGCAGCGGCATGCCGGTGCAGAATACCTCACAGTGACACCGGTCCGCGTTGACGGCCGGGAACGCGGTGGAGAGACAGCGGCACCAGCGGCTGATAAAACGGTTGGCCCTTCCGACCCTTGCGTTGCCGTCATGCAGAAATAACGGAATTTTCAGCATTCCAGCCGATAAAGCGGCCGGAAACGAGGTAAAACTCCCCATCGACAGAACGGCGTTGGGGCGGTATTTTTTCATCTCTTTCTTTATTTGAAAAACCGCTTTCAATACTTTAGGGAAGAATGTAATTGCCTCCCAGGGCGAGCGCGGTAGACGTGGTGCGTCAAAAGTAAAACTTTCAAAACCGAAATTCGAAACGATTTCCGCCTGGCGTAATCGCTCCTTGCCGCTAAGACAGAATAACACATCGCCGCCGTGCTTCTTGAATTCACGTGCGATGCTAAGTCCGGGATAAAAATGTCCGCCCGTTCCGCCACAGGATATCATGAGCTTCTTCAAATTATTATATTCGATAGATTCTTTCATTATGTATCTTTCGATTTTCTTTTAAATATCTGCAGCCGGTCCAATAACGCGACGTGCATATCATGGTTAATCCCCGGAACAGTCTCCTCGAGGGCGATATTTACCAGCAGTCCGATGGAAACCATACACATTATCAGGTTACTGCCGCCATAACTGATAAACGGAGCCGGCATTCCCTTGGTCGGCAAAGCACCGGAAATGACTCCGACATTTATCAGGGTCTGCAAGACTATCATCGCGGTGAGTCCGGTGCCCAGTAAAACTCCCTGCCGGTCCTTGACATTGATCAGGATGCGGACCGCGTAAAACATCAGTAATGCATAGAAAAAAAGCAGTATCCACATGCAGACCAATCCCAGTTCCTCGCCGACGATGGCCAGAATAAAGTCATTATGTTTTTCCGGCAGATAGTCAGCTTTCATTCGACTGGCCAGAAAGCCGAGTCCAAACCAGCCGCCGGAACCCAGGGCCAGCAAAGACAGCCAGAGCTGGTAACCGGTTGTATGCTGTACCGCCTCAGGATCCATATAAGACGTGAGTCTGCCCCAGCGAAACGGGCTGAAATGCTTGATAAGGAAGAACAGCGCCGGACAGCCGAACAGAACCGGAGGTAAAAGCCAGCGCAGTCGCATTCCAGCAATGAATAAGACTATCCATATCGTCGCGACGCAAAGCAGGGTTACCCCAAGGTCTTTCCCGACCATAATGAACAGAATGACACCTCCGCAAAACATGAGTGGACGCAGTGGGCCGCGCCGCCAGAGGAGCAGATTGTTGACGTAGCGAATGTTTCGAGCCAGGTGCTGGGATAGATAAAGTGCGATTGAAAGCTTGGCCAGTTCCGATGGCTGAATACTAAAACTGCGACCGCCAAGGCTGAAAGTGATCCAGCGATGGGCGCCGTTGATCTCACGGCAGAAAAAGTCGGCAAATGCAAGCAGTATAATGGATATGACCATCAATATGGAGCTGTACTCGGCCAGCTTGCGGTAACCGATGATGAATACGGTCGTGGCGGCTCCAAGGCCTACCATGCCCCATACCAGTTGTTTGTGGAATAACGCGGCGCCGGACGGGTCGCTGCTGGTTGTGGAGTATAGCATGGTCAGCCCGAAAAGATGAATCGCGGCGGCGATTATCATCAGCATGCAGGCGCTGTTGATCGGGTTTGGGCCATTGGCGGTTGTATCTTCGATTACCGCCTCGTTCCTGACCGCATTGAGATCAAGCATCGTCGCTGCTTTCCGGGCTTTGCTGCGTCATAAACAGTCCCCAAAGGTTTTTGCCGGCGAAAAAACTGCCGACGGTGGCGAATCCTGCGGTCCAGCGGCTGTTGATCTCGCCGCTGATCTCCTCTTTGGAGAAGCCGGGGAATTGCGCCAGACGATAATAGCCGCCGGAACCTGCTTCAGAGTCAATTACAATGATCAGAGTATGCTCATTTGAACATACCCCGGACACTGCTGCATTCTCTCTGCGACAGGCTGCGGTTATCGCCTCCGAACATTCCTTCGGGTTGATGACGACCTCGTCGAAATTGAATTCGATTAGTCTGATCATTTCAAATAAATGCCTTCCGGGTTAACCGATAGTTCAGATATATTATTGGCCGCACACCATTCGGCGGCGTCTGCGTCGTCAACGATGATAAGCGGGGAGATTTCAACCGGACAGGCCGGTTTGCATTCTGAGTCACGCGGAACTTTTACGCCAACCCTTTCGAGCCTTGAGCAGTCACGTTCGATCATCATTTCGCGACAGCTCTCAACTGAATCGACTCCGGTTTTATTTTTGGTCGGGGCAAATTCCTCTTCGCGGGCGGCTTCCAGAATGACGGTTTTTTCCGCCAGCGGCAGGGCGTCAAAGATAAAGGCTTCGAGTTTGACCGCGTTGGTTTCTGTCGGTTCGACCAGGTTGCCGTCTGCGTCAAGATATGGCACTTTCTTGTCGGCGCGGTGCCAGGGCAGATCAAGGCGGCCGCGGGCGGTCAGTCTTTCGACAAATTCGCGGCTGATAACATGGATGGCCGGACTGCCGGCGATAAAGGCCAGAGAGCCGTCCGGATTACGCTGTTCGGCCAGATCGTCAGGCAGATCGCTGTATTCAATGATCTGGAGACGGCCCTGAGACATACAGAAGTTGCCCAGTTTTTCGTAAGGTCCGGTTTTGGAGAGCATGATTGCGCTCATTTCAGATTCTTCCAGTGCGTGGAGGCCGATAAACAGTTCGTTGACGATTGAAACCAGCGGGTTATCCACCTGGAAATATGAGATATACTCAACCCCGTCTGCTTTCATTTTGTCCAGGCAGCCGCTGTTTTTCAGAGCCAGCAGGGTGCCGCCGTGTCCATCCGGAGCCAAAGCCAGAGAGTCTTTTTCCGCCAAAAGCAGTTTGCCTTCATAACTGATTGCCGGCATGGTGCCCTGGGTGAAGAAAAATACGGTATCGGCGCCGAGTCCGAAGAAGTCGTTTTCAGTGAAGAAATCAACGGTCTGCTGATGATTCAAAGCGCTGGTCATAATATACCAATTGAGCGAAGTACTGTATTTTTCGCGGTATCTGACAATGCTTTCAGAAAAATACTGGAACAAGGTTTTTCCGGTTATCGGAGCAATCGGGTAGGTCCCTTTGGGACCGTCAAAACCGAGACGTGAGCCCTGGCCGCCAGCCACGGTCAGTGCTGCCACTTTGCCGCCGGAAACCAGTTCAACGCCTTTTTCAGTGGCTTTCCTGTAGAGCGCTTCCTGTTCCGCATTGGCCGGCTTTAACGGGAAAAATGCGGCGGGTGACAGATCGTCCGGAATCTTGATTTCCGGTTTCTCTTTTACGTATTCCTCAATCAGTTCGCCGAGATGCTCCAGGTCGATAGCGTCAAGCTGTTTTTCCAACTGGGCTTTCCCGGCCTCGTCGAGTTCATCCCAAAAGGTCAGAACCTGTTCCTGACCATACTTTTTTAAAGTCTCTAAATCCATTACAATATAATCTTTCTTTACTTAGTATTTTAGCGTGAAAACTTGTAAAGAAAAGTTATATCCGGTTTAGAAAAAGTCAACCGGATTAAAGGCTTTATTCGCGCTTTTAACAACTCTTAAGCATAGCTTAAAGAATAAAAGGTTGACAATCTTTCCTTTTGTTAACGCGCATATGATAACGAGGATCAGCGCAGTTAAATAAAAATTGAAAGGTTTTACATGAAAAATGTGAAAGCAACCGGGAAATACTCAGATATTTCAGTCGTAAAAGACGTTGACACAGCAAGCTTGAAAGGAGGTGTAAGATGATCGGTATCGCAAAAAAAGTCGAGGAGGCGGTAATCAGTGTCCTTGAATCACAAACCGGCATGGAAAGCGTTGAAGTCGTCAGAGGTAATGCCGCGGCGACCCATTCAGTCTTTCCCCGGATAGTAGTTACTTGTATCCCAGGCAAGGCTTTGTACCCGAATATGCCAACTCCAGTTTCAGCTGAGCTTGAAATACTTGTGCAAACCGAAGCTAAGACTGATATCAACGGCGAATCCTGCGAAGAATATGCAGAGAGTGTGTTTTCGGCTCTTCAAGTTCCGGTCGGAGTCCCGGCTGTAAATACCGTTGCTTCAGGGATAAAGCTTCACAAGTTGGAGTTTGACGACCCTGAAGAGATAAAAGAGGGCTCCGGCATCAATGAAATGGAACTGAACGCTGAATTATACGTCAGTTGAGCATTTACCGGTCCCGGTCCAGCCTGTGGTCGGGACCGCAGTTATAAGGAGATTTGTTATGAGTTCAGTAGGTAGAGCGGGAAGAAGCGTTAAATTGCCAAGTCATGCCGACATTGTCGCGGTTAAAGGCGATTCAAAAGTCCTTGATATGTTTGATAAATATATTCGTGCGGAAAAGTATATGAGATCAAAATATAAAAAGAAGGAGGGGCCAAAAGGAGTTCCGGGCCAAGCCGCGAACGGATTTGATTTTAATGATTTTAAAGACAAAATTGAGTTAACTAAAGATGCCGCGGACGTTATGAAGTACTCGACTGTATTTCTGAACCGGTTAAAGTTCCTGATTGAAAGAAAAAAGTATGAAAGAGCAAAAAAGATTTATGAACATATGTATGTTAAAGGGTGCCGCTTGAAGTTTGGGGAATTTGCCACTTCGACAAAGCGTAAATTCTCAATCGGGGAATGGGATAATTTCCTGAAATCCAAAGATCAGTTTATCAAGTTTGCCGATAGATATTACGATTTTTTCCATAAGGCTTCAAAATATATGGGATATGTCGAAAAAACAGTCAAAACCGGTGAAGTAGTATATCTGCTCTACAAACTGGGGAATAGCGTTGAGCGGGTTCGGCATATGCAAAAAGCTAAAATGAGTCCAAAAGAGCTGCGTGATGAATTCGAAAAAAGCTACAACGCAATGAAAGATGTAATTGAAATCGGCGGAAAACTGGCGAAGCTGGCTCCTGTCGGTATTAGCGATTACGTGGATATGGCGGTCGACGTCTTCAAGGGGGCAGGTACTGCAGTTCAATTGGCTAAGCAACGCGCCGAAAAACTGGAGAAGGAGCTGGAAAATATTCAGAAACTTGAAAAACAGCATATGAATCCCTATTCAAAAGCAAGAATGGAAAACAGGTTTAATTCCACAGAGTCATCCGAAAGAACATTAAATCAGCGTTTTAAAATATTAGATCAGCAAAACTACAAACAATAACCATCATCTATTTTGCCATTGGGCCAGAAATTTTCCGGCAAGTATAGTTTTGTTGTTATCTGGGCCAATGGATTTTTTTAGCCCATTGAAGGCTTGTTGCATAGTAGCAATTGCTTTAGCTTTTTTTTTCTTGCCATATAGTGCTTGAGCTTTGTAAAAGTTAGCCATTGCAATTGCGTGATTATGATCTTTATTATTTTTGTTACATATTGTGAGAGCCTTTTGGCTCCACGTCAGGGCTTCATCGTATTCTTCTAAATTACAGCAGGAGCTAGAAAGGAAAATATATGTTCCGGCAACTATTAACGGTGTATTGTTCTCATTTTCGATTTGGATTTTTAATGCTTTAAGTAGTACTTCTTTTTGATATGAATATTTTTTTAAGAACATTGCACAAAACGATAAATCCAGATAGACATTAGCCAAGTTAACTTTAAATGAAGGGTTTGTCTTGTATTCAGACAGAAATTGTCTGTAATAGTAAATACTTTTAGAATAATCTTTTCTCCTTGAATAAATTTTTGCACTCTCATATAGGGCGGTGCATTTGATTAAAGTTGGTATTTGGCCTTTTTCTTGCCCTATAGAGGACAAAGCCTTTTCAAAATATCGCTCCGCATTTTCATCTTCTTTTATTTCTTCAGAGATCAGTCCAAGCTGAATATATGCATTGGCTTTATAGACTTCCGGTACAGACCTTGTGGCATTCAGATACGCCAGTATCAGTTCCGGGTTCTTTGCCCTGTGTGCCTTCTCAACCGTTGCTTCGAAATCAGTCTCAGAAAAACTTTTTTTTCCGCTGCAGCCGCTGATAAAGAGTAAAGCTGCACAAAATAATATTATCGGCAGTAATCTCATATTATTAATACACCTTTTAGTGTTAATTATATTGTCAGATATAAATTACTCTTTAATATTGTTTTTTTCAAGAGAAATTCAAGCCGCAGATAAAGAGCTTAAGACAAACGGGCAAAAAAAAATAGCCGGATTGCGGATGGGGCCGCAATCCGGCATGTAGAAGGGGAGGGATTTATTTAAATTCCAGATAAAATACCGCGTTTGACGGCATATTGACAATTACTTCCAAAGAGTTGCCGCTGGTTTTAAAGTCGCAGAAACTGACCGGTTTCAACTCATTAGCCTGTCGCAGTACTTTGTTTGTTGCCGGGGATATTTCCGGTTTGCCGAGCTTCAGCCATTTGGTGTATGAGTTGGCGTTATTCTCATCCACTTTGCTCGATATACATTTCAGATTAGCCGGCATTCCGGGCCAGTTGATTTTGAGGGTCACTTTGGTTGTAACTGCTTTATCCATGTGCATTTCGTCAAAGGAGGTCAATAGTATTCTGAGTGAACCATCCTTTATGACCGCAATGCCGTCAATCGGTTCGTTTGATGATTTCAACGGCAGACGTTTACCGCCGTGAAGCTTATTCAGCAGGATCATCGAGTTAAAGGCCGGTTTCGGAATACCGTTCTTGGTAAACGCGCCGGAGCCGCCGTTGAAATATTTCTTTTTGTTACGGTACTGGTAGTCAACCGGCGAGAAGAAGTAGCCTCGCAAGACGTTGGTATCCAGAAATACCCGGTTGGCCTTGACGTTGAAAGCCGCTGCGACATGCGAATCCCGCCCCGGATGCCCCATCGAGGCACCGTGATATTCGGTGATAATAAGGTCCGCGCCTTTTAACTCTTTATATGACTGCATGGTCTTTTCCATTTGCACTATTCCGTCGCGAAGTGAGTCGAACGAGTTGACGAAGCCGGAATAGGCGTGCATGCTCACGGGGTTTATTCGGGCCAGTTTACCCTCTTTTTTGAGGTGGTCGAAAACCATTTTGAAAAACGGACTGTTATTGACCCCACTGATCGATCCGGTTCTGAGACGGCACTTATTGCTTTTATCGATTGCGGAGAAGGCATTAAGATATTGGTCGAATATTTTCAGGAAATCAGCCTTGGTTCCCTGGTAGTAATGCTCCGCGCACGGTTCGTTCCAGCACTCGAATATCCATTGCTTGACGGTTTCGACGCCGTAACGGTCGATCCAGTGCTGGATCAGTTGGCGGACGATCTTGCCCCA
>MDTD01202069.1_pt1 | contig 13527 bp, 15 predicted proteins | sample 811221 | NCBI WGS metagenome assembly MDTD01 (sample SAMN05326646, study PRJNA326480) | marine metagenome | isolation source: seawater | place: Pacific Ocean: South West | collected 2011
CGCCGGCGATCTCCCCGACGTCGCGGCCCGCCTTGTCCGGCGAGTGCACCCAGCAGCCGACCAACTCCAGCTCGGGGTGCTCGAGGACGCCTCTGATCGCGGCGACGCCGACTCCACCGGTGGCCCACTGCACGACTCGCAACGCCATGTCATCCTCCTGGTAGCCGGAAAACTAGAACACGTTCTACTAGTGGTCTACACCGATACTCGCCCAGGAGCACGCGAAACGGGCAACTGCGCATTAAGGTGACGGGGCTGGCACCACACACCGGAGGGAGCCTCGATGAGCGACCCCAACCAGGGACCCCCCGGCGGCTCCGGGAACGATCGGGGCCAACCCGAGGACCAGGGCGCCACGCCCGGGCAGGGCTGGTCGCCGCCGACCCCGCAGCCGAGCTCGGCTTACCCTCCCCCGCCGCCGGGTCCCTCGTATCCCCCGCCGGGCGCACCGCAATATCCCGGCGCGTCCTATCCGCCGCCGGGAGGTGCGCACTACGGCGGCAACCCGGCTTATCCGCCACCGCAGGGGCCGCCCCCGGGCTGGCCCCAGCAAGGGCCGCCCCCCGGCGGGGGCCAGAGCAAGGGCCCCGTCATCGCGCTGATCGCCGCGGCCGTGGTGGGGCTGCTCGTCCTGGCCGGGGTCGGAATCTGGCTGGTCATGGGTTCGGATGACTCGGGGTCGGGCACCGCGGCCACGACGTCGCCCACTGCCGCACCCACCACCTCGGCGCGCGAGCCGACCCGGCGACCGAGGACCACCACTGCCGCTCCGTCGCCGGATGAATCTCTCAACGCACAGCTGATGGGACTGTTGTCGGCGGGACACGACGCGTCGAACTGCGAGCCGGTTTCGCCGGCGGGCACCGCTCTCGCCACGGTCGACTGCGGACCGTCGAACTCGCCGGGCGGGCCCGCGAGCACGCGGTATTCGCTGTTCGGCGACCGCGCGACGCTCGACGCCGGGTTCGACCAGGCGATCGGCGTCAACGAGGAACTGCTCGAATGCCCGGGCAGCGGTCTCGAATCGCCGACGACGTGGCACTACACCGACACCCCTGACGACGTGGCCGGCAAGGTCGCCTGCGGCACCTACAACGGCAACCCGGACCTGGTGTGGACCAACGACGAGGAACTGCTGTTGGTCGATGCGCAGGGGCCCGACCTCGCCGAACTGCACGAGTGGTGGATCGAATTCGGCTGAGCGCGCTAAGTTCCCTTCGAGAACGCAACGCCGCGAAGGGAGGACGCTCATGAACCGCGTGTTCGTGGTGGGTGTCGGAATGACGAAGTTCGAGAAGCCCGGGCGCAGGGAAGGCTGGGACTACCCCCAGATGGCCCAGGAGTCGGGCAGCAAGGCGCTGACCGACGCCGGGATCGACTACACCGAGGTCGAGCAGGGCTACGTCGGCTACGTCGCCGGCGATTCCACGTGCGGCCAGCGCGCGCTCTACGAACTCGGCATGACCGGCATCCCGATCGTCAACGTGAACAACAACTGCTCCACGGGGTCGACGGCGCTGTACCTGGGCGCGCAGTCGATCCGCGGCGGGCTGGCCGACTGCGTGCTGGCGCTGGGCTTCGAGAAGATGCAGCCGGGCTCGCTGGGCGGCGGGGCCGACGACCGCGAGTCGCCGATGAAGCGGCACATCCTGGCACTCAATGAGATCGACGACATGCAGTTCCCGGTGGCGCCGTGGATGTTCGGGGCCGCGGGTCGTGAGCACATGCGCAAGTACGGCAGCACCGCCGAACATTTCGCGAAGATCGGATTCAAGAACCACAAGCATTCGGTCAACAATCCGTACGCGCAATTCCAGGACGAGTACAGCCTCGACGACATCCTGGGCGCCAAGATGATCTCCGACCCGCTGACCAAGCTGCAGTGCTCGCCGACCTCCGACGGGTCGGCTGCGGTGGTGCTCGCCAGTGAGGAGTTCGTCGCGCGTCGCGAACTGTCCGGTCAGGCAGTCGAGATCGTCGGTCAGGCGATGACCACCGATTTCGCGTCCACCTTCGACGGCAGCGCAGCCAACATCATCGGCTACGACATGAACGTGCAGGCCGCCCAGAAGGTCTACCAGCAGTCGGGCCTCGGCCCGGAGGACTTCCAGGTCATCGAACTGCACGACTGCTTCTCGGCCAACGAGTTGCTGCTCTACGAGGCCCTCGGGCTGTGCGCGCCGGGTGAAGCGCCCAAGCTGATCGACGACGAGCAGACCACCTATGGCGGACGGTGGGTGGTCAACCCGTCGGGCGGCCTGATCTCCAAGGGCCACCCGCTGGGCGCCACCGGGCTGGCGCAGTGCAGTGAACTGACCTGGCAGCTGCGCGGCTCCGCGGACAAGCGTCAGGTCGACAACGTCACCGCCGCGCTGCAGCACAACATCGGGCTGGGTGGGGCCGCGGTCGTCACCGCCTACCAGCGCGCGGAGCGCTGAAACGGTCGGCCCCGCACCAGCGATGTAACCGGCAGGTCGGGCTACTTCGGATTTTCCTGGAGGTTCGACGATGCGCACGCTGGGAATCGTCGCGGCCGCGGTGGCGGCGCTGGTGTGCGCTGCCGCCGGTTTCGCTGCCGCCGACCCGCGCAATCCGCTCGACGTCATCGAGCAGCTCGAGTTGGCGGGTTACACGGTCACTGTCGACCGCATCGGCACCGCGCCGATCCAGGACTGCGTGGTGACCAGCGTGCGCAACCCGCAGCAGGTGACCGTGCCCGCTGTGGTGGTCGACGGCGTGGGACACGGCGACGACGTCGTGGATGTCGTCGTGCACCAGTCGATCTCGGTATCGCTGAACTGCGGACGCTGACGGCGGGCGCGCCTGCGCGACAGTACGCATTGTGACGAATATCGGTCTCATTCGCTCACAATGCGTACGGTCGCGGCACCCACCGGCCAGCGACCCGCGAAGACGCGAAAAGGCCCGGCCGTCGGGGCCGGCCGGGCCTTCCCTTCGCGCGCCCTACACCGCCGCAGGGACTTTCGCCTGCGCCGGCTCGTCGACGTGCGAGGTCTGGGTGGTGTGGGAGTCGTCGAGCATGGTGATCTCGTCGAACGGATCACGGCCCGCCAGAACGGCGTCCACCTTTGCCGTGTCGACGGTCTTGGTCCACGAGCCGACCAGCAGGGTCGCGACCGCGTTGCCCGAGAAGTTGGTCAGCGCGCGTGCCTCGGACATGAATCGGTCGATCCCGACGATCAGCCCGACGCCGTCGAGCAGGTCGGGTCGGTGGGCCTGCAGCCCGCCGGCCAGCGTCGCCAGCCCGGCGCCGGTCACCCCTGCCGCGCCCTTGGACGCGACGATCATGAACACCAGCAGGCCGATCTGCTCACCGACGGTCAGCGGGTCGCCGAGCGCGCCGGCGATGAACAGCGACGCCATGGTCAGGTAGATCGCCGTGCCGTCGAGGTTGAACGAGTAGCCGGTGGGCACCACGACGCCGACGGTGGAGCGGTTAACGCCGAGATGCTCCATCTTCGCGATCAGCCGCGGCAGCGCGGATTCCGACGACGACGTGGACACGATGAGCAGGTACTCGCGGGCCAGGTAGCGCACCAGCTTGAAGATCGACACCCCGGAGACCACGCGCAGCAGCGAGCCGAGCACGCCGAACACGAAGATCACGCAGGTCAGGTAGAAGCCCAGCATCAGTGCCATCAGTTGACCGACCGCGGCCCAGCCGGTCTGCCCGACCACGTTGGCGATCGCGCCGAACGCGCCGATGGGAGCCAGCCATAGGATCATCACCAACACCTTGAACACCAACTTCTGAAGGTGCTCGATACCGCGCAGGATCGGTTGGCCCGCGGCGCCCAGGCCCTGCAGCGCAAAGCCGACCAGCAGCGCGACGAACAACGCCTGCAGCACGCTGCCTTCGGTCAGTGACGAGAACAACGACGTCGGGATGATGCCCTGGACGAACTCCATCAGCCCGCCGGCTTCGTGTGCCTTGTCGGCGAGTTCAGCTCCCTTGCCGGCGTTCTCGGTCAGGTTCATGCCCGCGCCCGGGTGCAGGAGGTTGCCGACGACCAGCCCGATGCCCAGCGCGAAGGTGGACATCACCAAGAAGTAGACGAATGCCAGCCCGCCGACCTTGCCGACAGTGGCGGCCTTGCGGACCGAGCCGATGCCCAACACGATCGTGCAGAAGATCACCGGCGCGATCATCATCTTGATCAGCGCGACGAACATGGTGCCGAGCACGCCTACGCTCTTGCCGACATCGGGGGCCATGATCCCGACCCCGACCCCGGCCAGCACGGCGACGATGACGGCGATGTAGAGCCAGTGCGTCCGGTCGCGCCGTTTGGGTGGCTGCGACGGCTCCGGCACCGTCGGTCGATCTGTCGTGGTCGTCATGATGGTGTCCTCCGGGCTCGGGTCGACAATGGGGTCTGCAAGGATGGTCGGCCAGAGCGTGAGCCAGGTCACGTTTTAGTTCATTTCGTTCACGGTGGAAGGTGGTGCGGACGATGGCACCGACACCCCTCACCTCGGGACGCCGCGGGTGGCCACGGTCGTTGGCGGGACAGGCGATCGCGCTGCAGGTCGTGGTGATCGCGCTGATCGTGGTGGCCGGCAGCGCGCTGGCGCTGATAGACGCCCGCGGCGATGGTGACGCCGCGGCGCGTCAGCAGGTGCTCGGCATCGCCACCGCGCTGGCCGACGCGCCGTCGACCGCCGAAGCGATCGAGTCCGGCCGCGCCACCGAGGTGCTCCAACCGGTGACCGAAGCAGTCCGCACCCACACCGACATCGCCTTCATCACGATCATGGCGCCGGACCGCACCCGTTTCACCCACACCGATCCCGACCAGATCGGTGGTGACTACATCGGGACCATCGCGCCCGCTCTGCGCGGCGAGACGTTCACCGAGGTCTACACCGGCACGTTGGGGCCGTCGATCCGCGCGGTCGCCCCGGTACGAAATGCGGCCGGTGACATCGTCGGCCTGGTCTCGGCGGGGATTCTGCAGCAGAGCCTGGCCGACCGTTGGCGTGCACAGTGGCCCGGCATCGCCGCCGTTGTCCTTGGCGCCGTTGCGGTTTCAGCGGTCGGGCTGTGGGCGATCCGGCGTCGACTGCTCCGGCAGACCCACGGGTTGCGTCCCGACGAGCTGCGCGTGATGTACGAACACCACGACGCGATCCTGCACTCGGTGTCCGAGGGGCTGATCGTGCTGGACGCAGACGGGGTAGCCTTGGTGAACGACGAGGCCCGGCGCCTGCTGGCGCTCCCGTCGGGACCTGTGCGACAGGAGGACCTGCCCGGGTTCCTGCGATCGTTCAACCCGGGTGCCCGCGATGAGATCCACGTGACCGACGAGCGCGTGCTGGTGGTGAACCGGTCCCCTGTGCGACTGCCCCGTCACCCGGAGTCGAGTCACGCCGAAGTGGTGACGATTCGCGACCGCACCGAATTGCAGGGAGCGCTGGGCGAACTCAACTCGTTGAAGGTGTTGACCGACTCGCTGCGATCGCAGGCGCACGAAGCGGCCAACAAACTGCACACCGTCGTGACGATGGTCGAGATGGGACGCCCGGATGAGGCCGTCACCTTCGCCACCGACGAGCTGGAACTGTCGCAGCGTCTCGTCGACCGGCTCTCCGAGGCGGTGAGTGAACCGGCGTTGGTGGCGCTGTTGCTGGGCAAGGCGGCTCAGGCCGACGAGCGGGGCATCGAGTTCACCGTGACCGAGGACACGCAGCTTCCTGCCGGCGCCGACGAACTGCTGCTGACGGGACAGGAGATGGTCACGGTGTTGGGCAACCTGATCGACAACGCCATGGATGCCTGCGACCGGGCCGAGCCATGGGTGGAGGTGACGGTCCACCAGGACGCACACCGACTGCTGATCAGGGTGGCTGACAGCGGAGAAGGCATGGACGTCAACACCTTTGCCCAGGCGATGACACGCGGCTACTCGACGAAGGTGGGTGACGACGCTGACCGGCACGGGCTCGGTCTGGCGCTGGTGGCCCAGGTGGTCAACCGCCACGGCGGAACGCTGTCCACCGACGTGACGTACGGCTCGGTGGTGACAGTGACGGTGCCCCGCCGATGATCTCGGTGCTGATCGTCGAGGACGAAGAGCTGATCGCGGAGGCGCACCGGTCCTACCTGGGCCGCCTGGAAGGCTTTTCGGTGCGCGCGGTCGCACACACGGCGCGTGACGCGATGCGCGCGGCCACCGAGGCCGCAGCAAACGAGCGTGCCATCGACTTGGTACTGCTCGACCTCGGGCTTCCCGACGCCAGCGGAATCGCGCTGGCTTCAGCACTATCGGGTTTGCGACCGGCGCCGGACATCATCGCGATCACTTCGGAGCGCGACCTCGAAATGGTGCGGGCGGCGGTCGGGCACGGGGCGCTGGCTTACCTGCTCAAGCCGTTCACATTCGCCGCTTTCCGGGACCGCCTCGAGCGGTATCAGCGCTACCGGGAGGCGCTGCCCGCGGGCACCGACGCGGCCAGCCAGGCCGAGGTCGACCGTGCGCTGGCCGAATTACGCGTGAGCTCGGACCGGTCGACCGCGCCGAGATCGGGGGCGGCGTCGACGAACGACGACATCGCGCGCGCTGTCCGCGACAGCGGCGACGGCGGAATCACCGCCGACGAGGTGGCCAAACATGTCGGGGTGTCGCGCGTGACGGCGTGGCGCTACCTCGAACGCCTCGCCGACGAGGGAACGGTGTCGCGCGCTACCGACTACGGGAGAGCCGGCCGCCCGAAGACCCGCTACCAGTGGCGCTGACCGCACGCGAACAAAGCGCGGGGGCCCCAGCGGGACGGGTCAGGCCGGGGCGGGCTGGAGTTCGCGGGCGCGGGGGGCGCGCACGATGATCGGGTCGGTCGCCACGAACTGCGTGTACAGCTCCTCGATGGTCGACGACACCGCGAAGACGCTCACACCGCCGGCGTAATCGGCGGCATAGAGCCGAGAACCGTCGGCAGCCAACGCCACGCAGGACGGCCGCCCGCCGAGCGTCAATGATTCGACGATCTCGAGGCGCAGCGTGCACAGGACCGTCACGCGGTCGAAGTCGACGATGTACGCACGCGCCAGATCGGGACTCATGGCCAGCTGGGTAGGGGCTCCGCCCAGCGTCACCGTGTCGGTGACGGTGTAGGTCGACAGGTCGATGACCTGCACGGCGCCCCCGACCGCGCGGTCGGAGGTCAACACGTAGACCGCGCTGCCGACATGGGCGATGTCGCGGATCGGCGAACCGACCGGCACGACCCGGCGCACCCGTGCCGTCTCGGCGTCGACGATGATCAGCTGGCTGCCACGCTCGTCGGTGACGGCGGCGACCAACCGCTTGCCGGTGGGATCGACACGCAGCGCGTCGATGCCCGCGCCGGGCCCGCTGCCGAGCTCGATGGTGCTGACCCGCTCGGCGACGGTGTCGATCACCGCGACGGCAACACGACCTTCGTCATCCTGGCCGGCATACACGCGCTGACCGTCCGGGCTGACGGCGAGTGCGGTGGCCACCCCGGTGAGAGGGAACGTGGCCGTGACGGTTCCGGTGGCGAGGTCGATCACCGACATCCGATCCTCGTCTTCCGACGTCGTCGCCACGAACGCCCGGTCTTCGGATGCGACCGCGGCGACCGGCTCCCCGGCCACCAGGTGCGTGGCGAAGGACAGCGCGCCCGGATCGAGAATCGACACGGTGTCGTCGCCGGGGTTGGTCACAAGAGCCCCGGCGTTCCCCACGGCGATATCGCCGATGGGGCCGCGACCGACTGTCAGCTCGCGCTCGCGCACGGCAGGGTTCTGCCCAGCAGCCCCCAGCACCGCGCCAGTCACACCAGACGCAGATCTGCCATCGAGCACCATGTGCCCCTTGGGCATCAAAATGTTTGCCATGTGTCGTGGTACCTCCGCCGGCTGACCCAACGCCGGCCCTAGATTCCCTGTCGTTACGCCCGTGATCGGGCGCGACCTGCACCGAGTGTAGCCACGGAAACCGACACTCAAATCGGGCGAATTCGCGGGCCGGTCCCGAAATCACAACCCTTCTCAGGCGACACTTAGAAACTTCTTGGTTATGCAATTGTTATTTTTCGACAGCAATTCAGAAACATGGCGTGAACAGCGCGGAAAGTTTGGCGCGTATCGAACCTGGCGGGCCGGTCTGTCAATCGTCAGATCACAAATTCTTAGCTTTCCCGCAAAAACTGAGTGCCAAATCACAAGGCGACACGCCGCAGTTGTCTGCGGAGGGCGCCCGACCCGACGCCGCTGCATGTCAGCGTCCGACCACGACCCGCGGGGGTTCGTCCCCCGATTAGCTGACATCGACGCGGGGGGACGGATCTGGACGACCTCCGCCCCCGCTGCTCAGGCGATCTCCGCCCCTCGCAGCGACGCGATGCGCGCCGAGGGAATCAGCCCCTCTGGATCACACAGCCCGAGGACGCGGGTGACCGCCGGGCTGGCGACGACGCACCATTGGACTCCGCCGCGGAGGAGGTGCGCGTTGATGGCGTGCAGCGCCGACATCCCGTCGACGGCCATGAAATCCACCCCGGTGAGGTCGAGAACCAGGGCGGAGCAGCCGCGGGCGGCCTCGCGGACCGTCGAGGCGAATTCTGCGGCGTTGACGGTGTCGATCTCGCCGGATACCGACACCGTGGTGTGCGCGGCACGACCCCGCCCCCGGGTGCGCGAATCCACCCGCAGCGCCGTCGAACCGATCGAGAACCGACGCCGGTCGGCGGACCTGCTGCGAATGGCGGTGACTGTCATCCCCGTGCCACCACGCCCTGGCCGCGCCAGGCTGTCCGGCGTTGCATGATGCGCACGCCCACTGTGTTCCGATCGAACTTCACGTTGTCCACGTCGGCGCTCCGCTCCAGAACCAAACCGAAGCGGATGTTCCCCGACGTGACGAAACTCAAACCTGCCGAGGCCGGCGAATTTATTCGGAGAAGCTCGTCAGCGCGACATCCAGCGACGAGAACAGTTCGATGTAGTCGGCGATCCCGGTGATCTTGAGCGGTCGGCTGGTCGCCGGGCCATCGGCGACCACCGCGAATCGGGTGTTCTCGCCGAGGCGGTTGTGGGTCACCATCAGGACCTGCATCCCGGCCGAGGCGAGAAATTCGACTTCTGTCATGTCGACGATCAATCCGGCGGGCTTCTTCGCGGCGGCGGTGTCGATGACGTCCTGGAGTTGCGGCGCGGTCAACATGTCGACGGCACCGGTCGCGGTGACGACGACGGTGGAGTCGGTGTCGCCGACTCGGCGTTCGCTGAATTGCTGCACGTGGCAAGCCTCATCTCTGGGTGCGCATCCGGAGGGGCAGGCCCCGGACGTGACGAGTGATCAAAGACGATCTAGTGAGGCTTGACGTCTAAACCTGGCACACAACCGCCTCCAGGTTATCGGAGACGCCGATCACGCGTGAGCGCTCGGCGGACGAAGTCGTCGGCCCGGCCTGAATGCCTCGAAGGCTACCGCAGACACACGGGTTGTCTCCACCACCTTCCGCTGACGTAGACCGCCTGGGCGGCGCACCGGGCGCGCCGCTCCCGGTTTGGGGGTGTCGCGACGGATAGCATCCCCACAGACACTGCACAGGGAGGCCACATGCACGCCCGTTTCGCCCGTTTGTCGAGTGCGGCCGCGGCGATCGCGGCGACGACCTCCGTGTTCGGTTCGCCGGTGGCACACGCCGCCGAAGGCGACGCCGAGTTCCTGTCGACTCTGGCAGGCCTGGGCATCGAGTTCGCAACGCCCGACGAGGCCGTCGCCGCCGGCAACAACATCTGCGACATCGTCTCTGAGGGCAACGCCAACGGCATCGCACCGACCGAGATCCGTTCGGTGGTCGTCAACTCGATGGTCGGTGAGAGCCTCACCAGCGCCGAGGCCACCCAGGTGATGCTCAGCGCGGTGTCCGCCTACTGTCCTGAGTTCACCGCCGTGGTCGGCAGCTGAGGGCGAGCGCCGTCGGCGGCTGAGGGCGAGTAGCGTCCCGCAATCTCCACCCAATCTCCAGACAACCTCCAAGCACGGGCCTGGCCCGGTCGAGACCATGGGTCCAGTCACATAACCCGTGGTCACGCCAGTGCACCACCGATGCAAGGAGTTCTGTCATGAATACGTTCATCGCCGCCACGATCCTGCCGGCCGGCGTCCTGCTGGCCTTGGCCACTCCGGCGACGGCTCAACCCGGTTCGGCGGCCACCACCATCAACGGACTCGAAGCCCAGGGGTTCGACGTGCGCATCACCCGAGTGGGGAGCGCACCGCTGGACGCCTGCACGGTCACTGGTGTTCGCAACTCAGGCCGCCCGGCCCAACTCATCCCGTTCGACGACGACGACATCAACGTGTTCACCGTCCTGCCCAAGCCGAAGGTCACCGTGTCGCTGAACTGCCAGGGGTGAGCGCCGCGACGTTCTCGGGCGACGCCGACCACCGGACTCACAGCGGGCACCCACCTTCGCCACACGCGGGGCCCATCAGGGCTTCCTACCGTCTGGGGCGCGGGGATAGCACCCGCGCACATCAGCGGACAGGGAGAACACATGAACGTCACCGGCCTCACGACGAAAGCGTCGACCATGGCGGGCGGATTCGCGCTCGCCGGACTGTTGGGACTCGGACTCGGTAGCGCCGCGGCGGCCCCCGGGCAGCCGTGCGGCGTGCCGAACGCACCGGCATGCCAAGGGGCGCCCGGCCCGGGCGGGCACGGCGGCCCCGGTCAGGGCGGATGGCAGGACCGCACCATGAACCAGGGGCGTGCCGACCACCAGCCGTTCAACTACAACGGCCAGCAGGTCCATCCGCTGCCCGCCGGGAACGGCGACGGCTGGGGGTTCTGGTTCCTGGGACGTTGGATCCAGCTGTAGCAATCGGCGAGTGCTGCGGTGGGTGGGCCGGCGCTCGACGGGCGCCGGCCCACCGCAGGCACATCGGCCGCGCGCGCCTCCCGCATGAGTCTCGACCTTCACTTTAGCCTTAGGGGCCGTGACCACTTTGCTCGAGCCGTCGCTGTCTGAACTGGACTTCGACCCGGAAATCCTGTGCAGTTGCCACAGGTTCTGCGGCCCACTCGCCCATCCGGCGACCTTCTGGGTCACGCTCTCCTGCGGATGCCCCTACCCGATGTGTCAACGCGCGTTGCGGATCGCCAACGTGCGACTCAAGGTGCGGACCCTGACCTGCCGGTTGTGCCAGACGGAGGAGATCGCCATCCGGTCGGTCGTCCGTATCTGACATTTATGTAAGGTTGCGCACAACCAAATCGTGGTAAGCACGTGCCGTGGCTTCTCTTCGCATCGACGACCAGATGTGCTTTGCGCTGTACACCGCATCGCGGACGATGACGGCGGCATACCGGCCGCTGCTCGCCGACCTCGGCATCACCTATCCGCAGTACCTGGTCATGCTGGCGTTGTGGGAGGACGGTCCGAGCAGCGTGGGCCAACTCTGCGAGCGGTTGAGCCTCGATTCGGGAACATTGTCCCCACTTCTGAAGCGTCTCGAAGCGACGGGTTACATCACCCGGCAGCGATCGGCGGCCGACGAGCGGCGCGTCGACATCGCGCTGACCCCCACCGGTAGCCGGCTACGCGAGCGGGCGGTCTGCATCCCCGAGCAGATGTTCGCCTCGATCGACATGTCGATGGAGGACGCGATGGGACTCAAAGAAGCCCTGCAACGGTTGACCACGGCGATTCTCGCCCATCAGAACAGCACCCCCCCGACCGAAGGAGCGCACTGATGAAAACCCTGTACACCGCCGAGGCGCTGGCCACCGGCGAGGGACGCGACGGTCACGGGCGCACCTCGGACGGCAAAGTCGATGTGGCACTGAGCATCCCGAAGGAGATGGGCGGCACGGGCACCGGCACGAACCCCGAGCAGTTGTTCGCCGTCGGCTACGCGGCGTGCTTCCACTCCGCGCTGCGACTGGTCGCCAGACAGGACGGCGCCGACGTCTCCGACTCCACCGTCGGGTCCCGGGTGTCATTGGGCAGCAACGACGCCGGTGGCTTCGTGCTGGCCGTCGAACTGGAGATCACGTTGCCGAACGTCGATCACGACACCGCCCAGGCACTGGCCGAGAAAGCCCACCAGGTGTGCCCCTACTCCAATGCCACCCGGGGCAACATCGACGTCCTGCTCACCGTCACCGACGACTGAAGGTCCGGCTCAGGCGAAGTGGGACTTGTACACCTGCCCGTGCACGCCGACAGTTTTGTCGACGACCTGTGACACCGAGAAGTCAGCGGCCGCAGACAGATACGCGTACGCGGTGGGTCGGTCCATACCGCGGTCGGTTTCCAGGAAGTCGAGGGCGTTGACGACCGCGCGTCGCATCGCGACGTCGAGGTCTGTGCCGGCGCCGTTGAGCGCGCCGTCAGGATCGGACAACCCGATCGGCACCCAGGCGTCCGCGGTTTCGGCGAACGGGTACCGGTAGGCCACCGACGGGGCATCACCGGAGCCCGGTTTGCAGACCGACAGCCGGTAGCTGCCGCGCAGTGAGCCCTCCATGGCGGTGAGGGCGACCTCGCCGTCACCCATCGCCATGTGCGGATCGCCGACGTAGAACAGCGCCCCTTCGGCGAACACCGGCAGGTAGAACGTCGCACCTTCACCGAGGAGTCGGATGTCGATGTTGCCGCCACCGACAGTCGGTGGCACCGAATGCGCGGTCGCCGCGGTCGGGTCGGGATCCTGGGAGAACGCCACACCCATCATCCCCATGAAGGGGTTGAGCGGGAAGCGGACCTGCGCATCGCCGTACTTCATGATGCCGTGGCCGTCGACGACGGTGGTGAAGGTCGAAACATTGCCGTAGAGCTCAGGATTCGAGGCGGACCGGCCGTCGGTGCCGACCGGAGGCATCACCTCGCTCAGGGCTATCCCGTCCGGCGCGCCACCGTCGGACTGGCGGGCCAGCGCACCCTTGCCGTGCCGGCTCGACACCACGCCGTAGGGAACCCGCGGGATCGCCTCCAGTATCTCGATCTTGAGCACGTCGCCGGGTTGTGCCCCCTCCACGAAAACCGGTCCGGTGACCACATGAGGCCCGTCCTTGTCGAAGTTCCGCGGTGTGCGGGTGTAGTCCGCGGCGACACCGATCGCATCAGCGAGCACGTCGGAGTCGGCGACGCCGTGAGCACCGAAGAACTCGACCGGGTCGCGGCCCTGGTCTTCGAGGACCCCTTCGTGACTGACGGTGTCGATGGTGACCGTCTCGCCCGACGCCATCTGCATCGCCGGCGCGGTGTGCACATTCGGCACGTAGCCCCACAACACCTGATCCGGTGTGGACTGTAGGTAGTGATCACCGCTGGGCTCGCCCTGCCCGGGCTGCAGGATGGTGAAACTCGAGGACGTGGCCGACGGCGTCGACGTCGAACCACCCGACGAGCAGGCCGACGCCACACCGGCCACGCCGGCGCCTGCGCTGAGTGCCGCGACCGCACGGACGAAGTCGCGTCGACCGAGCCCGGTCCACAACGATTCCGCCGCCTCGCGGGCTGTCTCGCTC
>MDTD01016507.1_pt1 | contig 13524 bp, 3 predicted proteins | sample 811221 | NCBI WGS metagenome assembly MDTD01 (sample SAMN05326646, study PRJNA326480) | marine metagenome | isolation source: seawater | place: Pacific Ocean: South West | collected 2011
AGGGTTGCTCGTAGAAGCCACGGTCCACGCTGAAGGAGGTGTCCTGGACAAAGCCTGTCACCCCCCCACCGTCATTGTCTGTTCCCGGGGTTGGTTGGCGGAAGAATCCGTTGATGCCGTAGGACACATCCTCCCTCTGCTCAGGATACCGCGGGGAAAACTCGCTGGTCACGGTGACCCTATCAGGAGAGACCAGGGCTAGGTATTCGCCGCCTGAGCGAAGGGCGAAGTTCGTGTGGAGGTTGCCACCTGCGTCAACGTAATCACTGGTTTCCTGCTGGGAAGCGAAGATCACGAGATAGCCGCCAGCAGGGATCCGGGTATTTGTCGGGAAGGACCAGAGAGTTGGTTCTTCGACATCATCAGTAAGAAAATATCCCTCGAGGTCCAGGGGAATCAGATTGGGGTTATGGATCTCGATCCAGTCAGGGTTGTTACCATCTCCGTCGAGCAGGCTTTCCCGGTTTAATGCGACGAACTCGCTGATAACGGGTGCCAGTAACTGGTCCCCCACGATGATCTGGACTGTTGCGCTGGTCGTGTTTCCGCCGCGGGAGGCAGAAAGGGTGTAAAGGGTGGTTTCCCCGGGGAAGACCTGCAGGGATCCGTTCTCGTTCACCACTCCGATTCCGGGTGTTATGGAAAGGCTGTCCGTGTTGCTGGCATTCCAGGAAAGGGTCACCGGTGATCCCGGGGTGATGGTGGAACTACTGGCAGAGAAACTGTTGATGACCGGAGGTGGGACGGGAGGATCAAAGGCCAGGGCGCCCTGTTTGGAGATCCTGACGAGGTCCGCATCGGTGAGAACTCCAAAGCGATCCCCGGTTTGAAAGACGGCGAAGTCGTCGAGCCCCCCTCCGAAATCATTGGATCCAGCAGCGGCTGCATCGTCGGCGGCAAGGAAGGCCCCGGTGGAATGAAGGTCAATGGGGCCTGTCCCGAGTGATCCCGCCGATTCGGTGTTCGCCACGATATCGTCTGGTGAGACATCTTTCTGATTCTCAAGAACGGTCAGTTTCAGCGCGGATCCGTCCCCGGTCGTGGAGTCGTAGCGGACGGCTACGAAATACCATGTGCCATCGGCGCGAAGGTTCCGGGAGTGGGTATGCGTGGTGCTGGTCATCCCGTTCCCATCACGAAGGAGAACGCGGACCCTGTTCCCGGCGCCTGCTCCGAGGTCGATCCGGATGCCATTGGCCCCATTGGAAGTGCCGCTCATTGTTTCGTAGATGCGGTCAAAGGCATTCAGAGTGGTCGGCCGCATCCACCAGGTCAGGGTAAACTGGTCGATGGGACGGACCTCAGGTCCTGTTCCGAGATTCGCCCCGCTTCGAAGGCTGAAATCGCAGGCGGTGCCAAGGGAAGGCCCGGGAGAGGGGACCCCACGGGTTATGCCGGGGGGATTAATGAAGACCCCATTGTTCGTGCCAAGAGAGTCGGTCAAGATTGCATCGTCCGTAGGAGCCTCATCAAGAGCGTAGTGGGCTACGAGGTCTGCCGTGGAGGGGAGGTAGCTTGCCCCGAGCAGAATGCCGGCAGACAAGATAACGCTGGGAAGCAATTGGCGGGAAGTGGCCTGGGGGTGGGCCATGAAAAAGGGGTTCATTGGAAGCAGGGCGGGAAGAAGAATTCCCACCTAGACATGGTCTCACCGGAAGGGGGTTGGTTCAACCCCTAAGATCATACCGGAGTGATGCCCCAGCTGGTGCCTCGGAAGAGGTTCTTCGGATACGACAGATCTGAGAGCGAACCCCGGGGACGGGATCTGTCTTCTGTTAGATATGCCCAGGGCAGCAGCCGCTGGTCGCTTAAAGGGTTTCTCCGCGGAAGGCTACCGCCTGCGGCGGAGAAGAAGGCTTCCAAATCCCAACAGGAAAAGTAACAGGGAGCTGGGCTCGGGGACTCCGACCACGATGGCTGTACCATCATCCTGAATGGCCCATGAGTGAATGACTCCTCCCGGCTGGTTGTTTTCCTGAAGAGTAACCCGCATCCATCCGTAGGCCGTAGTGTTGTCCTGAAGGGTCAGGGAAAAGCCGAGGTGTCCAGGGGTTCCCGGGGTGAACTCGGGAAAATGGGAAGTAGGTATTCCAGATGCGCCGAAGCCCGTGGAGGTTGTGGAATTTGAATCCACTGTATCGCCGATTCCCAGTTGCCGGAGGGAATCGGTGTTGCTGGTGCCTGTACGGACGGGTTGCCAGCTTGGAGTCGATGCCGTCTGGTCAGCATCATTGGTGACAGCAGTTCCTCCGAGGAGAAAATTGACGTCTCCACCCGGAAGTCCTCCGATGGCGTTAGAGACATCTCCGGTCTCGAGGTCTATCGACACCCCTTCAAACGTTGTAGGGATGGGAATATTCTGATGAGGAAACCAGAGGATCGCACCCTGAGCCATGATGGCTGTTCCAAGTATTAGAAGGCCTGATAGCGCGGTCCTCATTCGATCGTGTAATGGAAAGATTCTGTTTAATTGGCTCCGAGTCGAGAATTACTTATCCACAGGGGGCAGAATGATGATTTGGGGCTGGAATTCCACCCTATTTCGACCGAATCGGGACTTCCCGCCACTCTCTGGAAGGACAAGGGGCAGCTTGAGCTGGACCGCCTCGATTGCGATACCATTGTCCCCGGCTCCGGTGCCGATCACCTCCGGAGCCTCGGTGGCAGCTTCGAAGGTCTCCAGATTTCGGCTGAACTCGTCGATGAAGAGAAGTCCAAGGGAGGCGTAGTCGGCCCGGCGGGTGTAGCGCATGAAGACTTCTCCGCTGACTGGATCGGCCCAGAAGGTGAGTCCTCCCTGCTGGGTGATCTCCCCGTTTGGCCCGGGATTATTCACTTCCAAGTCATTGGAGGCGCTGCTGTTTCCGAATGGGTCAAAGCCGTAGGCAAAGTCCAGCAGGTTCGACAGGCCATTGTTATTGGCGTCGTTGTCGTTGGCTCCGGCGCCGGAGTTGTCGGGACTCCCGAAGAAGGCGAGGCGCCATGCCTGAAGGGGGCTGAGGGCGCTTCCAGTAGCGCGGACATCATCAACGTAGATTCCGCCGCTGATGCCGGCATTGGTGCTCCCGGAGATCCGGAAGACGACCTGGGTGACGGAAGTCGCGTCGCCAGCATAGGAAAGTTCACCGGTGGTGGTGTCCGGGGCCGGGGTCGCCCCAAGCGGGAATTTCTCGATCTGGATGCAGTAACCAGTGCTGGTGAGTGCAATGCGGACATTGGACATGCGATCCTCATTGTAATTCCCGCTATTGTTGAAGTCTTCCACGTTTCCGATGGGGGTCTTCGTGCCGTTGCTGTCGACGTGGAAGAGTTGCTCGTGATTGGCGCCATTGTTGTTGGCATCGAGGAAGAGCTCGAAGGACTTGTTACCAGCAGCATCAAGACCGAGGATCGTAGTGCTCTTTACGATTGAGTTGCTCTGGGTCCGCCGGGTGGCGAGGTCGAAGGAGATTACCCCGGTGTTTGATCCACTGATATTGATGCCACCGCTGAACCGGGCGGTCACATCAGTGGTCGAGGCCGGGCGGTCAAGGCGAAGAGCATTGTCCACCCCATCGCCCTTCACATCGGCCCCGCCCTCGGCGAAGACGCCGGGGTCATTGCCGGCAGCATCGGCGGTGAAGATGTTGGCCCAGCTTCCGACCGAGGTGCCAAGGTTGGCCGCTGCGGGGGCGTCGCCATTGAGGAGGGTGCCGCCGGGGGTGTTCGCCGGGTCAATGCCCTCGAAATCGGCATTGAAGACGACCTGGCCGGAGCCATCGTTGATCCCAGCGGTTGCCTCTGCCGTGTCAATCGATCCGAGGCTCGGGTTACTGATGGTGGCGACAAGGCTCTCGGATCCCTCGGTCACGGCGTCATCGAGTGTCAGCACACTTATGGTGGCAGCGGTCTGGCCGGCCGGGATTGAAATCTGGCTGTCCGGGGTGCAAAAGTCCTCAGGTCCAGCGTCGCCGCTGTAGGAGACATTGACGCTGACTTCCACGCTGGAAGCCACACTTGAGGTTACGGTGAAGTCCATGCTGCCGCCCTCGACGGTTGCCCCGGCGGGGGTGCCAATGGAGAGGACTGGTGGGCTGTCGGAGTCATCGATGGTGACGGAGGCCGAGGCGTTGGCCCCGACCACGGCGGTTCCGGTAACGCTGTCAATGGTGACGATTACGTTCTCCGCGCCCTCGTAGAGGGAGTCGGCGATGGTGGAGATGCTGAAGTCGAAGTCCGTGTTACCACTGGCAAGGGTGACAGTTGCGCTTCCATTGAAGTCACCTCCGTCGAGGGCGGTTCCGCTGTAGCTCAGGCTGGCCTCGACATCAGAGGTGAGCTCCAGGCTGGAGGTGATCAGGAAGAGGGCGTCATTTCCCTCGGTCACACTGGCTTGCTCGGCTGCGATGTTGATCTGGGCATCTGTGTTGGTTCCGTTGACGGTAACTGTGACGGTGTTGACTGCATTGAGAGCGGTATCGAGGGTGTAGGTGAAGGAGTCTTCCGCGGTGAGACCTACCCCGAGGGTGTCGAAGGCACCGTTGGCATCGTAGGTGAGGGTGCCGTCTGCTCCGAGAGCGACGGTAGCTCCGGAGGGCAGGGTGACCACCGTGGTGCCGGCCACGAGGTTGGTTTCCCCGGCCAGGTCAACGATGTTGCCAACCTGTGCGGCGGCAGAGACTCCGAAGACGGCTTCGACGTTGGCGGTGATCTCGGCCTCGGTCAGGGCGCTGTTGTAAACGCGGACGATGGAGATTTCGCCATCAAAGCGATCATTGGCCTCGTTGAAGTCAGGGATGTCAGTGGTGCCAAAGGAGCCCAGGAAAGGGGCGATGTTGATGTCTCCCCCGGTGGTGCCTTGGGAACGGCCCAGTCCCTCGTCGTCTGATCCGGACCAGTCGGTGACGTTTCCTGCTCCACCGGTCAGGACATTAACCGCTCCCCCTGTGTCAACGAGGTTGCCGTTGAGGTAAAGGGAGATCACGTCGGCAGCGATGTCAAAGGTCCCAAGGACGTGGACGTAGTCCCCACCCGCGATGGCATTGGGCGGGATCGTCGCAATGGCCTGGGCGACCTGTGCACTGTTACCGATGGTGAAGATCAGCTGGTCGTCGATCAGGATGAGTGATGATCCGGTGCCGTTTCCACCTGATCCCCAGATGGGCTCGGGTCCGACATGGTCGTCAGGGCGGATGAGGGCCTCCACCGAGAAGGAGGAGGTGCTGAAATTGCCTCCGTAGAGGTGGTTGGCGGCGCCGGTCTGGTCGGTATCCCCCAGCAGGCCACCACTGCCGGCCCCGGAGAGGTCGTAGGCGTGGGTAATGCCCGGAGGGGAGTTTTCCAGCGGAGTAAGGAGGACGGAGCCGGTCCCGGCGTTTTCCATGGTCACGGCCCTGCCGGAGACGGTATTGCTGTTGTTCCACGTGCCGTCGGTATTCCCGGCGGCCGGGTCACTGGCATTGAGATCGAAAGGAGCTCCGGCGGTGGCGGTTCCGGGGGCGCCGCCCACGGTGTCATTGGCGAGAGCTGAAATGGCGACCGTGCTATTCGCACCGGTCGCGTCGACGGTAGCGAAATCAGGGCTGGCGCCACCTTCTCCGAGGGTGGTGAAGGTGACGGAAGCTGCTACGGTGGCTGTTCCGTCACTTGCCTCGTAAGCGATGGTCTCGGAGTCGCTTTCGCCGGTGGCGAGAGCGTTGAGGGTGGCAGAGGTGGAGGGGTCGTAGCTGAGGCTGCCATCAGCATTCACGGTGAGGACTGCTCCCTTGGGGGTGACGATGGTTCCGGGGGCCCCTCCAGCCACACTGGTGATGGACAGGGTGTCATTGGTATCCACATCGGAGTCGTTGGACAGGAGGTTTCCGCTTGTGGTCGAGCGTTCTCCGCCAGTGAAGGAATCATCATTGACGTCGGGGGCGTCATTTACGCCGTTGACCGTGATGGTGACGGTAGCCGTGGTCTGCTGGTTGAAGATGTCGGTGACGGTATAGGTGAAGGTGTCGTCGACTTGATCACCCGTATCGAGGGACTGCAGGGCAGTTGATCCAGTTGGATCGTAGGTGAATTCTCCCGTGGCGGTCACGGTAACGGCCGCGCCACTGGTGCTGCTGGCGTTGAAGCCGGTGACCGAGAGGGAACTCCCATCGTCATTCGCAAGGAGGTCGGCTCCTGAGGTGAGACTGGCCTCGGTGATGGAGGAGTCCTCGTCGGTGGACCCGGAATCAGCTGCGAGAGCAGTAGCCGCTCCCACGTTGATCACAAAGGATGCCGAGGTGGCGTTGCCCGCAGTGTCCCGGACGGTGAAATCAAACCCTCCAGTGGCGGCGGTAGCACCCGCATCAAAGGTCAGAAGAGCATTATCAATATCAGCCTGCGTGAAGGTGTCATCGACTCCAAGAGCGGCACCGGAAAGGGAGAGGGTTCCCCCGGCTGGGGCGGTGTCGATGGTGTAGACGAGGGCTGCTGCTCCATCGCTGATGTGAGAGGTTTTCAGGTTCGAGGCGGAAGTGATGATGGTGGAAGAATTCACTATCGTGTTGAGCGGAAGATTGGTTTCGACCACCGGGGCAGTGGGAGCAGAGGAGATGCTGCCGATGTTGAGGGCCTGCAACCCGACCGAATTCGCAATCAGGGAATTGGCAAGGCCATAACGCGCAGTGGTGGTTTCCACGGCATCCCCGGCATTGAGCGGAAGGATCGCGCCGGCCCAGTCTCCGGAATCCCGGGACTGGTCTCCTCCATTTCCAGCATTGCGGTCCCGATTGTAGGCACCTCCATGGCCATAGGAAATCTTCCCGGCGGCGCCACCGTTCGGGATGGTTTGGAATCCCTGGCGGGTGATGGTGCGGGCCTCACCCGGAGGGGTATCGAAATTGTCAAGGTAGTGGGAGGCGAGGAAGAGGTAATCGCCGGCCTTGTTGACCGTCACCTGGGTGGCGCTGGCGGCGGAGTCGTAGGTGAAGGAGGCATTGGACACCGGCGAGACCTCAGAGAGATCGAGGGGGGTTTCGGGGTTTCCCTGGGGAGCGCTGATTTCCTGCGCAGGACCAGAGAGGCGGAGATATTCCCCGTAGCCAGGGAGTTTGAGAATGGTCAGGCCGGTCAGGGCAGATTCAAGTGCCACCGAGGTATTGGTGGAGGTTGGAAGATTGTCACGCTGAACCTCTACCTCCAAGACGCTGTCGGCGGTGGTCGTCTGGATGATAGTGCCGAGCGAGGCTGCTCCGGTTACCATCAACCCGCCCAGGCCGTCTCCAGACCCGGAATAGCGGATAAAGACCACGGTGGAGGTGTCCTCAATCGGATTGCCATTGAGAGCCAGGCGCTGGGTGATGGTCTGGCGGTGTCGGTTTCCGCCGCTGATGCGGAAGCCGGTGTTGGCAAAGACGAGGTAGCTTCCGGTGTCACTGAGGGTAATCTCGCTGGAGCCGGCAGTATGGCTGAATCCAGCGTCTACTTCGTCCTGGACGTCATAACTTATTGAGACCGGTCCGGCCGAACTGTTGCTCATCAGGTTCGGGACGTTGGCGCTGGCACCGAGTCGCAGGAAGTTGAGGCCGTCGTCGAGCTTGATGAGTTGGAGATCGGCGTCCTGCTGGATGAGAGTCTGGGGGTGGTTGTCCGTCCGCTGGGATTGAAACCCGATGGTATCTCCCTGAGCGGCTTCCACGATGGCTCCGCCCCGGACGAAGTGATTGTTGTTAGCTCCGTCCCGGGAATAAGTTGAGGCTGCTCCATAGGGAATTGCGGTTCCATTGAGGAGAAGGGTATTGTCGAGGCCGGCGCGCGCACCTCCTTGCCCATTAATGTAGCGGGTTCCATAAATCACGAGGTGGTGCCCGGCGGTCAGGCCGACCGCGCCGTTCTGGAGGTCAAAGCTGTCGGCTGTATCCTCCACTGCGGTGGCAGCAAAGTTGTGTTCCACAGTGGTTCCAAGACCGGTGGCGATAGTGGCACCGTTACCGATTGTATAGACTGCCCGGTCGCCGGGGGTCCCCGAATCGGCCAGTTGGGCGTTTGAGAGCAGGGTAGTGAACGCTAGAATGGCAGCCACTGGCAGAGCCAGTGCCGGGAGACACAGGTTTTTCATCTGATTGCGTGATTTGTAGTATTGCGCAAGTTCCACAGGCACTCGATGGAGCTAGCATATTGTGGTCCTTGATTGGAAAATAGAGTCGAGATGATCCTAGGGGTCAAGGGTTCTCCCGGGGTATTGGAGAAGATTCCCATATTTTCGAGAAATATTGAATTTCCGGGGATGATCGAAGAGCTGGAGGGGTGCTTGGCTGCCAGCCCAACAGTCTTGCCGGTAAAAGGCCTGAGATAGTACCAAAAAGGTAGAATTTTCGGTTCCCAGGCGGGCGATCCAAGGGGTCAGATTTGCGGGTTCTGGACCTGTTAAAATAGGGATAAAAGAAGCAGATGCACTCCAAGGATTAAGAGATTTATTCCTTATCAGACTCGGGAGATAGTTCACGGATCTTAAGGTTTCTGAAGGCACACTCGCTCCCGTGGTCGGTAAGCATGATCCGGGCCCTCATCTTTCTTCCGAAATCCGGGACTTTCTTGAACTTGCTGAGGGCCACGTTGGAGAGAACCGTTTCACTCCCGCAGGTGTATTTGAGTACCAGTTTGCCATTCAGCCAGTGGGATACCTCGTTGCCCTTCACCGATACGAGTGAATGGTTGCTTTCGGGGGCGACCTTGATTTCCGGCAGGTCCGCAGGGGCGAGGACTGCGTAGAATCCGGCGGTCGCGCCCTTGCCGGGTTTTCCGCCCGGATTGGAGAGCATCTGGTATTCGTGCCCGAGGTTACCCCGTTTTTCGTCTACGAAGTATTTGACTCCATTGTTTCCTCCCCTGGCCATACGCCACTCCCAGGAAAACTCAAAATCTGTGAACTCATCTCTGGTCACGATATTACCGGGTTTCTGTCCCGCTTTCTTGATCAGCCAGCCCTCTGAAACTTCCCAACCCTGGTCGGGAAGGGACTTCTTTCCAAAAGCCCGCCAGGCTTCCGCGGATTTTCCGTCGAAGAGAAGTTGCCACCCGGCAGCCTTCTCCGGTGGGCTCAGGGTGTTCGGTTTTACATCCTCTGCATGAGAGGTGATGGTCACTACGGCGAAGAATGCGGCCGCAATCATGGCGGGACAGTTCACAGGTCGGTGTTTCATTGCAGTCTGGGTGAAGGTTGGACTGCGACACCCCTGACCGCAAGCACGGGACGAGGATGCTGCTCCCTGATGAGGAGCGCCGCGCTATCGTCGGTCAACCCGGAGGCGGGCGAAGTGCTGGGGATGGTTCCCGGTGGGTATCGCGAACCGGTAAGTGGTCGTTCCATCCGGATGCTCCTCCCGGGAGATGAGATCTTCTCTGGTTGCCGGGATCCAGCTCTGGAGGTCGGAGGAGAATTCCACCCAGGTGGTTACTTCATCAGCGGCGGTGAAGGTCTGGAAGGAGATGGCCGGCAGGTCATTCTGGCTGGAAATCCGGAGGGTGCCGGCGACTGGGAGGGCATAATCAAGCAGGGTTTGTCGATCGTTCCCGGACAGTGGGAGGGTATCGGAGTCGCCCGGATTCCCTGCAGGAGAGATGCTGGAACGCCATTCCAGGGGATTGGAGGGAATTGGGTTGCGGGAGGCAGCGAGGATGAGGCTTCGCCCCGAGCCATCGGGGGCCTGCGGCCAGGGCAGAGTATCTCGGAAGCGAAAGTCCCGGATGATGGAACCGTCCCGGGCAACGAGGGTGAGACGTTCTCCCCCATTGGCGAGTCGGGTTTCGTTGGCAAAGGCACCAGCGATGGGCAGGCCAAGACCATAAGCAATTTCAAAGGCAGTAACGTCCTGGACGACGAGGATGCGCTCGCCAGGTGCAAGCATGGTGGTCTCGGGAAAGGTGAACTCGATTCCATTGGTGAAGGTGACCCCGGTCAGGTCGAGATCTTCGGTCGAGATGTTAATCAGTTCGATAAACTCAGTAGGAGCATCCCCAACTGGATGGTAGTGAATCTCGCTGATGGCCAGATGGTCAGCGGTGGCTGGGGTGCCCATCGTGAACGTGGCACTGGTGATTGCCGACCAGGTGCCGTTCCGGAGTGCCCGGGCACGGAGCCGGGTGCTTCTCTCGAATGAAAGAGGAAGGCCCTGATAGGTTAGTGCGGAAGGGGAGATGCCCGAGGAGATTGTTCCGTTGGCGGCAACCAGCTCGGGAACGAAGAGGAGATCGTTGCTGTCATTTTCCTCGTTGAGACAGTGGACTGCGAGGACATTGGTGCCGAGACGCAGGCGGTTGATGACATTGGCGAGGTTGAACTGGGTGAACTCAGCAGCAGCCCCATCGGGATGACCCGCAGAGGCATTGGAATTCCAGGCAGGGCTGACCGGCCGATTGGCAGCAGCAGCTTCCCTTCCGTTGAGGTAGGCAACAAATCCGTCATCATATCGTGCCCGCAGGGTAAGGGACGAGATTGCGTTGAGTTCGGCCTGGTCCCGGATCTCGAACTCCCAGCGGGCGTAGGCTGATCCGTTGGCGTTGTGCATGCTGCTCAGGTCGATGCCGAACAATCCCTCGAACCCCGAATCCAGTTCGAACCCGACGCCGCTCGCACCGCTGAGCCAAAGGGAGTCATCGAATCCTGTCTCGATCCAGTCGAGGCGAAGAGTGTCATCGGTGGGAATGAAAGCACGAGCAGGGGAGCCCTCCGGGAGGAGGATGGTCTCGGTTCCGGCGGTAGTGGGGCGACGAGGATCACTTCCATCCAGGGTGTAATAGACGGTGCCTCCGGTGCTGGTAGTGATGGAGGCTTCCGCCGGTCCTGCAAGGAGTCCGCCGTGGGGAGTAAAGTCCGGGGCGCTGACCGAAGGGTAGAGACCACGGGCACGCAACTGGGAGAGAAGGATCGCGGTGCGTTGTGGGAAGAAGTCGCTTTGCATGGTATCATACATGTCCTGCCAGAAGGTTTCCCTCCGGGCCGGGGGAAAGCGGTGGCGGTCTCCCCAGCGCACAGCCTCGGCGATCAGTGGGTGATAGATTTCGTTGGCGCGGGCCTCCCACAGGCGGGCAGCACCTTCCGGGGTGAAGGTTCCGCCGTTAAAACAATGAAGGCGTACCCGGTCTGCAAAGCGCAGGCGGTATTCCTCGTTGGCGGTCAGTCTCTGGTGGACGCTGGAAGGAAAGTTCGGGGTATTCTCGGAGGTGGCGTCATTGTTGCTGGAGTTCGTTCCCTGGGTGGCATTTCGATCAGTGCGTTCGGAATCCCAGGCGAAGAGCATCCACTTTGCATCCCGTTCCCTGCGCCGTCCCGCCCTCCAGTTCGATTGGTCCCAGTCGGTGTTTCCGGAATAGAAGTTAGTCAGGAAGTAATCGATCCAAGTGTCGGGATCGATGAAGATGAGGGCATTGGCATAGTTTCGGGGGTTGCTCAGATCCCTCCGAGTAACGGCCAGGGTGCGGTTCCACGCGCTCAGGTCTCCATCAACGACCTCGAGGACGCTGGCGGTTCCGGCGTCCTTGATGGCATCCCAGTCTTCTTCATTTCCACCGAAGTTTGCGGCCAGCATGTCATCCTCGAAGCGTTCGAAGACATGATACATCCCCCAGTAGAGTCCATTGAGGTAGAGGTGGGCGTAAATCTGATGTTGAAACGGCTGGCCAGTGGCTCGCTGGGCATCACGGTGCCACTGGTCACGGATATACTGCGCGCGCTCTACGACCCCTGGGTTGAGCCACGAGTCACCATTACCCCCACGCAAGATAAGGGAGTTGAACTCGGTGACCTCTGAATCGGGAAAGAGCGGAAAGCGGAGCTTGGTTGGACCATACTCGGAGCGGAAGACGGCCCTCAGGTTATGCTTGCCCCGGTTCGCACTGCGACTGGCCCTTCCCACGGCACGGATTCCACCGTTCAACTGGGTCTGTTCTCCGTCGGGGAAGTCAAAGAACTCATAGGAGCAGGATTTTTCCCACTGTTCCCCACGCTCATTGGAGTTGGCGTAGAATCCGATCTCTCCGTCGAAGAGGTCGTCCGTATTCATAACCACCGAGATTGTGGGAAGGGAGCGCAGGGACCCGATGATTTCCTCCGTGGAATAGGCGGTTCCGATGAGGTCTGGATCCATCTCATAGTCGGGAGTGCGGTTGCCCCAGTTGGCTGGAAACCCGGAGGGAGTTATGCCCTGGGCGAGTACGCTGGCAGGAAAGATGTAGGTATGGGTATCAATATTGGTAGGGACCTGCCCGGCCTTGAAGGCTGCCGCCCGGACTGTCGCAGTGGTGCTTATGGTCAGGGGGTTGCTGTAGAGAGATCCGTTCTCAGGAGAGGGCTCGCTGCCATCAAGGGTATAGTAGATGAGCGCTCCCTCGGTATTGCTGGTAATCGTAAGCTGAAAGGGTTCGTCGTGGAAACCACGGTTCGGATTGAACCTGGTGTCCGATACGAAGGCCTCGGCATCCGGTTCGCCGGTATTACGGTCTCCGGGCGTCGGGGTCAGAAAGTAACCAGCGGCCCGGCGGCCGAGGTCGATTCCGATGAGTCGGGCCTGAAGGAGAAAGTCACGATCACCCGGGTTGAGGTTGGCTCCCTGCAGGGCGAGAACATTGTCGACGGGTCGCAGGGCCGGAAGGGCCGGGGAAGCATTGAAATCCGTCACGGTCGCAGTCTCGGAATCTGTCCTTCCGCTCAGGGCGGTTGCATTCCACGGGTTTCCCGGAGGAAGATTATCGCGTGCTATTTCAACTCCATTCAGAAAGGCGCTTACTCCGTCATCGTAGCGCAATGAGAGGCGCAGTTGATCTAGTCCATGATTCGCTGGCAGGTCGAACCTGGCGCGGGCAAAGAGAGAGGAATTCATGTCAAGCATCTCGATTCCGACGTCAGTGGAGATGTGGTTTCCGGGGCCTTCGGGGCTGGATGGCCGGGAACTGCCGTCAGCAAGTTGAGCGACGTCAGCCGGATCCAAGGCTTTATCGTAGATTGCGACGTCCGCCAGTTTGCCAGAGAAGTAGCGGGCTGATGTCAGTTCTCGTCGTCCAATGACGAGAGGGACGGCGTTTGGGCCTGAAATGTCAGTGTTGAGAGTGAGGTTTACGGTTCCGCTCACGGGGTCGGGTCTTCCATCGATATAAAAGAGGATATCTGAAGTGCCGGGGGAGGAGTCTTCCTCGAATACAACTGCGACATGGTGCCACTGGTTGTCCGCGATGCTGGTAGACCCTACGGCGTTGCCTCCACCGACTTCGCAGCGGATGGCTCCCACCGTCCCACTGGCGGGATTACTGTTCAGGCGGATGTGGTAGCGCTGGGAGTTTGAGTTGCTGGTGCCCCAGGAAACGATGCCGTGGTCGGAGGTGTCCGTGGATTTGACCCAGAAAACCACGGTGCGGGAGCTGGACCCACCAATTCCAGGGAAGGTCGTCTGTAAGTAGTTGCTTGTGCCATTGAAGCGCAGCGAGGATTCCGGTCCGCCCGGGACTTGTGGAGAGTCCGCATCCCAAAATGAGGGGCTGTCGCCCTCGGTGATAAGGGAACCTGGAAAGTTGCCAGCGGTG
>MDTD01157862.1_pt1 | contig 13521 bp, 10 predicted proteins | sample 811221 | NCBI WGS metagenome assembly MDTD01 (sample SAMN05326646, study PRJNA326480) | marine metagenome | isolation source: seawater | place: Pacific Ocean: South West | collected 2011
AAATTGAATTGTGAAAGCTTTCTTTTTATCATGATAAAATTTGATTCTGAAAAGGTGGCAAATATACGAAATTAAACATCACATGTAGGAATATCTTGTGTTTCGATATAGTCTTTAAGTATTTCGATATCAATGGCTTGATTTAAATGAAAATTACCAATGCGTGTTCGACACAATGCGCTGAGGTGTGCGCCACTATTCAGTTCTTTTCCAAAATCATGTGCTAAAGAACGGATATAGGTACCCTTGCTACACACTACTCGAAAATCAATTTCGGGCATTTCTTTTCTAGTAATTTCAAATTCATGGATGTGAACTTGTCGTGCATCTACTTGTACTAATTCTCCTCTTCTTGCTTTTTCGTATAGTCGCTCACCATTTTTTTTTAATGCTGAAAATATGGGTGGAAACTGTTCTATAGTGCCTATGAATTTTTTGGTTGCAGCATGAATATCTTCATCTTTGATATGTGCTATTGAAAATATTTCGTCAACTTCTGTCTCTAAATCATAAGACGGGGTAGTGGCTCCTAAAGAAAAAGTCCCTGTATATTCTTTTTCTTGAGCTTGAAATTCGTTGATACGCTTTGTGAATTTTCCTGTACATACCACTAATAACCCACTCGCTAAAGGATCTAGTGTTCCGGCATGCCCTACTTTAATTTTTTTTACTTTGAAATAGTTACGTAACAGGTTTCGAATTTTTTTTACCACATCAAAAGAAGTCCAACCTAGTGGTTTGTTGACGAGTAAAACTTCTCCTTCAAATAGATTAGTGTTTTCCATATTAGAGCCAATTCCAAAAAACAAAAATAGTACCTACCACAAAGCAGTAATAAGCAAAGTATTTCAATTGGCTTTTCTTCACCAATTGAATCATCCATTTACAAGCAATAAGACCAGTCAAAAAAGCGCTGATAAATCCGATAGATAAAGGTAATAATGTAGCCACATCCTTACTAATACTACCACCCAAAATATCATCAGCCATTTTTCCGAAAATTAATGGAATTACCATTAAGAAAGAGAAGCGCGCTGCTCTTTCTCTATCAATACCCAAAAGTACAGAAGTTGAAATAGTTGCTCCAGAACGAGAGATTCCAGGGAGGATGGCGATTGCTTGCGCTAAACCAATGAGTAATGCATGTCCGAAAGAGGTATCTTTCTCTGTTTTTTCTGCTTTATCTGCGAGAATTAAAAGCAAACCGGTAATGAAAAGCATGCTTCCGACCAACAGAATTTGTCCCCCAAAAAGAGCGTCTATTTTTTCATCAAAAAAGATGCCTACCAATGCGGCAGGAATCATAGAGATAATAATCTTTAGTGAAAACTGAAACTCTTTGTTCCACTTGAATTGAAGTAATCCTTCAAAAATTTCTTTAATCTCTTTCCAGAAAATAACAACGGTGCTTAGAGCGGTAGCAGCATGTAGAACCACTGTCATCAATAAGCTTTCTTCCGGAACAGACTCATCTCCCAAGATGAATTTCACCAACTCCAAATGACCGCTACTACTGACTGGTAAAAACTCGGTTAATCCTTGAATAATTCCAAGTATAATAGCTTGCCAAATACTTTCCATTTAGTCTTCTTTCGGCTTGTGTAAAATGGCAAAAACCTCAATAACTAAGCCAGTCAATATAAGGATAGGTGCAATTGTTAAACGCTGTGTGTTAAAGATAGCATTGCTAAACACATTTGGGTCTTCTGAGCCACCTCCACTCATTAAAACAAAGCCAATTGCCATGACGATAACGCCTGCAATTAAAAGTTGATAATTTCTTTTTCCAAAAGTAAAATTCATAATCTATCGGTATAAATCGTCTTCATTCATTCGTAAGTATTTACCTACTGCCATGTTAGTAGCAAGTAAACTCATAAGGATTCCTATAATGAACATAGTTCCCATAATAACGCCAACCGTTGGTAAATCTTGCAGCACCAACAATTCGGGCATTTCTTTTTGGACACCAAACAATGCGATCATCAGCAATAATATGCTGATGAGTGCTCCAAACATGCCTTGCGTTAATCCATTATACAAAAAGGGTTTACGGATAAATCCATGTGTAGAACCCACTAATTTCATGGTACGAATTAAAAATCGTTTGGAGTAAACCGACAAACGAATGGTATTGTTGATAAGCGCTATGGCAATAATAAAAAGCAGTGCAGAGAACCCAAGTAATAGTACGCTTATTTTTTGTACATTTTGGTTAATAGCTTCTACCAAATCTTTTTGGAAGACAATATCTTTTATCAAAGCGTGTTCTTTCAGTTCGCGTTCAATGCTAATTATTTGATCACTGGCTGTATGTGTGGCATTTAAATTGATGTCAATAGATGAGGATAGTGGATTAAATCCTAAAAAAGAAATGAAGTCTTCTCCTAAATCTTGCTGTAGAATTGAAGCCGCTTCTTCTCGGCTCACATATTGGCTCGACTTCACCCATTCGGATGCATCTAATGTTTTTTGTAACTGTAAAACATCTATTTCTTTCACATCTTCATTCAACATCACTGTAAAGCCAATATTTTCTTTCACATAGTTGGTAAGACGCTGTGTATTGATAAGCACAAGTCCAAAAATTCCCAGCATAAAAATGACTAATGAAATACTGATAACCGTAGATGCAGAAGAAGTACGAAGTTTGCGTCTTGTATGTTTTTCTTGAACTTGTGTCATACAGCATGCTAAAGTAATCATTTTCCGAGCTTATTGATTAACTTTGCCTTTTGATATTTTAAACGAAAATGGAATACAATTTCAACAACATAGAGAAAAAGTGGCAAGAGCGATGGCGAGCAGAAGGAACTTATCGAGTTTCGGAGGACAGTAGTAAAGAAAAGTTTTATGTGTTGGATATGTTTCCTTACCCTTCTGGAGCAGGTCTTCATGTAGGGCACCCTCTTGGCTATATTGCCTCTGATGTGTATGCGCGTTATATGCGTCATAAAGGATATAATGTCCTTCATCCTATGGGGTACGATTCGTTTGGGATTCCTACCGAGCAATACGCTATTGAAACCGGAATACATCCTGCTGTGGCGACAGATGAAAATGTGGCGCGTTATCGACAACAATTAGATGAAATTGGTTTTTCTTTTGATTGGAGCAGAGAGGTGCGCACTTCCAATGCCGATTATTATCGTTGGACACAGTGGATATTCAAGCAACTATTCAATTCATACTATTGTAATATTGACGATAAGGCATTGCCCATTTCAGATCTTATTGAAGAACTAGAGAGAAATGGAAATGTAATGGTTAAATCTCCATGTGATGAAGACACTCCTATCTTTACAGCAGAAGAATGGAAGGCTTGGAGTGAGAAAGAGCAGCAAGCAATCTTATTGAAGTATCGTTTGGCATTTTTGTCTGATGCATGGGTAAACTGGTGTGAAGGACTAGGAACTGTATTAGCCAATGATGAGGTAAAAGATGGTGTTTCAGAAAGAGGAGGATATCCTGTAGAACAAAAGTTGATGCGTCAATGGTCGCTAAGAATTACCGCATATGCAGAGCGCTTGTTGAATGATTTAGATACGCTTGATTGGAGCGATTCCATCAAAGAGATACAGCGTAATTGGATTGGAAAATCCAAAGGTGCTTCAGTATCTTTTGCAGTAGATGAACACGATACCCACATAGAGGTTTTTACTACGCGTCCAGACACTATTTTTGGAGTTAACTTTTTGGTGTTGGCGCCAGAACATGAATTGGTGCAAAGCATTACTACAGAAGCTCAAAAAGCAGAAGTAGAATCCTATGTAAAGCAAGCTTCTATGAGGTCGGAAAGAGATCGACAATCAGATGTAAAAAACATTAGCGGAGTTTTTACAGGGGCTCATGCTATCCATCCTTTTACAGGAGAGAAAGTAGCGATTTGGATTGGTGATTATGTATTGGCTTCTTATGGTTCAGGCGCTGTGATGGCCGTTCCTTGCGGCGACCAAAGAGATTGGGATTTTGCGCAACATTTTGGTATTGACATCATCAATATTTTCCAAGATGTAGTCGTAAGAGAAGGGGCTTGTGAAGATAAATCGGCAGTGATAGGTAATTCCGATTTTTTGAGCGGCTTATCTGTAACAGAAGCCATACAAAAAGCGATTGAGGCTATTGAAGCAAAAGGAATTGGAAAAGGTAAAACCAATTACCGATTGCGTGACGCTATTTTTAGCAGACAACGTTATTGGGGAGAGCCATTCCCAGTATACTATAAAGGGGAAACACCTTACTTAATAGAAGGAAACAGAGCGGTAGAACTGCCTGAAGTAGATAAGTACTTGCCTACAGAAACTGGGGAGCCACCGTTGGCAAGAGCTAAGAAAGAGGACTGGAATATGTTTGATGGTGACCGAATGGAATATAGTATAATGCCAGGTTGGGCAGGTTCTTCTTGGTATTTCTTGCGCTATATGGATCCACAAAACGAAAACGAATTTGTATCCCGAAAAAAAGCAGATTACTGGGGACAAGTTGACCTATATATTGGGGGTGCTGAGCATGCCGTGGGTCACCTTTTATACTCACGTTTTTGGACGAAGTTCTTGTGTGATATGCGCTTCATTGGGTTTAACGAGCCTTTCAAGAAAATGATTAACCAAGGGATGATTTTAGGTCGTTCTAACTTTGTATATCGTGTCAAGGATAGCAACACCTTTGTGACTTTCGAAAAACGCAAAGAACACAAAACAGCCCGTTTGCATGTGGATATCAATATGGTTAATAATGATGTCTTGGACATGGAGGCTTTTAAAAAGTGGAGAAGCGAATTTGCTGATGCAGAATTTATCTTGAATGATAACGGACAATACACTTGTGGACACGAAATAGAAAAGATGTCCAAATCCAAATACAATGTGCAAACGCCAGATGACTTAATTAAGAAGTTTGGTGCCGATACCCTAAGGATGTACGAAATGTTCTTAGGTCCATTGGAGCAGTCTAAGCCATGGGACACTAAAGGGATTAACGGAGTACATAATTTCTTGCGCAAGCTTTGGCGCTTAATGCATGATTCGGATAACAAATTTTTTGTTTCGGAAGAAATGCCTAATAAAGCCGAGCTGAAATCACTGCACAAGACCATTAAAAAAGCGTGTGAAGACATTGAGCGCTACTCTTTTAATACGGTTGTTAGCACGCTAATGATTTGTGTGAATGAACTAAACGACTTGAAGTGTAACAAGCGTACTATTATGAATGATTTGGTGATATTACTTTCTCCTTATGCACCACATATAGCTGAGGAACTTTGGGAAAAGCTTGGACATTCTAATTCAGTGACACAGGCGACTCTTCCTGTTTTTGATGCCGCACACTTACAAGAAGATGCCATTACTTATCCTGTTTCATTTAATGGAAAGATGCGGTTTAAAATAGAGTTGGATGCCAACTTAGGTGAAGAAGAGGTAAAAGCAGCGGTAATGGCACATGAAAAGACAGCACAATATTTAGAAGGTAAAATACCCAAGCGTGTAATTGTAGTACTTAACAAAATTGTGAATTTAGTATTATGATTTATGCTATATATAGTGTACACTTTAAAATATGATCTTATATTATAAAAGTTAAATTGAGAAGCATCTATACTTTATCTACAGATTTTTTGCTTTAGCACCATATAACTACAATATTAGATCCGCCTTTTTCTTTTTCTTCCATTATAAGTTTATTTTTTCATTAGTTTTTTTAAACCTTTTTTTAAATTTAGATTTAAGATTAACCAAACTAATGCGCATCATTTTATTTTAGAGACACAGCATGAGATACTGACTAAGTCCTATTTATTAAATTTCTCATCCATTACCTTGTATCGGTAATCAAAGATATTCTTCAGTTGTTTTTTTATGAAAAAAGTATTGGCAATATCACCAACTATTCCAAAGGGGGGTATATAAGTAACAATATCAGTCATTAAGACACCGTCATTTTGTTCTTCAAAAATGTGCTGATGATGCCACATATTGTAAGGTCCCATTCGTTGTTCATCAATAAAAAAGGATTTATCTTTTACTTGTGTAATTTCTGTTAACCAATTCATTTTAATATTTAAAATGGGAGAAACTTCGTAGGCAATAATCATGCCAGGATACATTTTCTCAGGTAAATTTTTTGATGTAATATTAAACAACATGTAGTCGGGAGTTATCTCTTTTAGATTAGCAGGTGAAGAAGCAAAATCCCAAATAGTATCAATATCTGTTTTAAGAAATTGTTTTATTCGAAGTTGATAGTGCGACATAATTATAAAATTGTTTTTTTAATTGAATTATAATTTGTATAGTTTTTGCAATTAAAAACTATACAAAGTTACATAAAACAAATCAAAATCAGTAATAGTTAATGAGACTATAATTTTAAATTAGTTTATTTAAGAATTAATCTAAAAAAAATGTGTTAAAACCCTGTCAATAACTCCTTTTTGTAGCTTATCCATTTCATGTAAATTTTGATAAATTGCAAGTATAAATCTCAGGACATGGAATGGAGTGATGAAATTAAAGGAAAGGTAGAAAAGCTAGAGAAAAAATATGCTGCATCGGGTCAAGATTTAGGCTCTTACCTTGATGGTTTGTTGTACACTAATCCCTTACATTATTGGGACTACACCTGTATAGAAACACTATTAAGCTTGCAGCATCCCAAAACTGATTTTCCTGATGAGGAAATCTTTATCATTTACCATCAAATTACAGAGTTATACTTTAAATTAGCACTAAATGAGATTGAGCAAATAGCTCACAATGGAAAAAATATTTCGAATGAAGGACAAGATTTAGGTTGGAAGAATCGTTTGGAAGTAGAATTTTTTATCGCTCGTGTAAAGCGTATTAATAATTATTTTGAGGCGCTTACGAAATCTTTTGGTATCATGGTACACGGCATGGAGAAAGAACAATTTTTGAAATTTCGCATGTCTTTGTTACCAGCCAGTGGGTTTCAATCGGCTCAATATCGAATGATAGAAATCTGTACAACAGACATCAATAATCTTACACAAAAAGACATTCGTGACTCTCTTAAAGGAAAGCCGATTTCAGAGCAGGCGCAGCATTTTTATTGGATGGAAGGATCGATAGAAGTCGAGACGGGTAAAAAAACCCAAATGCTAGAAAATTTCGTGAAGAAATATATGGATAAGTTTATTCAAACTGCTGAAGCATATAAGGGTAAAAACTTGTTAGCAAAATACCAATCGTTAACAGTTGAGGAGCAACAAAATGAAGTACTCATTAACGAGCTTCGTCAGTTAGATTTAAATATTAATGTTAACTGGCCATTGGTACATTATAAATCAGCTGTTCGTTATTTAAGTCAAGACAAAAATGATGTGCGTGCAACAGGAGGAACTAATTGGCAAAAGTATTTACCTCCTCGTTTTCAGAAACGCATTTTCTTTCCAGGGCTTTGGTCGGAAGAGGAACAAGAAAATTGGGGAAGACAATGGGTGTTAAACGCACTAAAAGGCGTATAAATGAGTGATTGGAATATGTTTCTGAAGACGTTTTTCGTCGGTTTTATTTTTATTTGTTTAGTTGCTTGTGGCAATGGTAATAGTTTGGAAAAAACAATTGAAGTGCCGGTGCAAACTTATGAATACGGTATAGCTGTTGATTCTTTTTCGGTAGTGAAAGGACAGGTAGAGCCTGGACAAACGCTTGGAGCTATCCTGTATCTACATCACATTGATCATCCAAAAATTGATAAGATTGTAAGAGCATCTAAAGATGTTTTTGATTTTCGTACAGCCCGTGCTGGAAAAAACTATACGGTGTTATGTAGCAATGATTCTGCTGAAACAGCGAAGTGCTTTATATATGAGGAGTCTTCTACCGATTATGTAGTGTTCGATTTCCGCGATTCTATTTATGTATACAGAGGTCAAAAAGAAATTGACGTACGAATTCGTGAGGCTAGTGGTCATATAGAATCTTCTTTATGGAATGCTTTGATGGCTAGTAATATGAGTCCTGCCTTAGTAATGGAGCTTTCAAGTATTTACGCTTGGACTATCGATTTTTTCCGAATCCAAAAGGGAGATCATTTCAGGGTGGTTTATGAAGAGAAATATGTAGAGGATGAGTTTATAGGAATCGGTCGTATTTGGGCGTCAGAGTTCAATCACTCAAATGAAGATTTTTATGCTTTCTACTTTCAAGAAGATGAAAACTTTGGTGATTACTTTGATGAAAATGGAGGGACGTTGCGTAAGGCATTTTTACGTGCTCCATTAAATTATTCTCGCATCAGTTCTCGCTATAGTAAGCGTAGAAGACACCCTGTAACAGGTCGTGTAAAACCACATTTAGGAACTGACTACGCAGCCCCAAAAGGAACACCTATTTTATCAACTGCTAATGGAACAGTAACAGAAGCGCGCTACAAAAAAAATAACGGTAATTATGTTAAAGTACGCCACAACAGTACTTATACCACGCAGTATTTGCATATGAGTAAAATCAAATCGGGTATCAAGCCTGGAGTATTTGTGAAGCAAGGCGAAGTGATTGGTTATGTAGGAAGCACAGGACTTGCCACAGGACCTCATGTTTGTTATCGTTTTTGGAAAAATGGTGTACAAGTTGACCCTTACAAACAAAAGCTTCCTCCATCAGACCCTGTAAAAGAAGAAAATCGAGCGGCTTACGAAGTAGTAAAAGATAGTATGATGCTAGTTTTACAAGATATTCCTTTAGAAATTACTACTGAATAAGTAATCCTTCTGCTTAGACATTCGGAGATTAGCATGCAATAACGTAATTTAGCTAACAACATGCGCTTATTATTACTCATTACATCAATTTTATGTAGCCCATTTTCTTGGGCGGATGCACCTTATTTTATTAAGAATAAAGGACAGTGGAATCAGCAAGCTATAGCAAAAGCAGATATTCCAGGAGGCGCTATTTTTTTAGAAGATAAAGCAATCACCTATCATTTTGTTAACCAAAGTCACCTAGCCCATGCGCATGATAAAAATGAAGTTTACGAAGAATTAAACGGTCATGCAATACAGTGGCGATTTGTCAATAGTCAAAAAGCAAAAATCAGTTATGGAAACCCTAAAGAAGGGCGCTTGCATTATTTTGTAAGTGGAATTTCGGCTTCTAATTTACAACGCTATCAAGAAGTGATTTATAAAGGAGTTTATCATAAAATAGATTACAGAATTTACACTTATGGTGATGGCTTAAAGTATGATTGGGTGGTAGCTCCTAGAGCAAATCCCAACAAAATACGAATGGAGTTGGAAGGGGTTGAAGATGTTTTTTTACTAGAGGGAAGACTACATATTAGAACTTCTGTAAACGAGATTATAGAAGAAAAGCCTTTTGCATATCAATACATTAACGGACAAAAAGTGGAGGTGGCTTGCTCATTTGTTTGGAGGCAAAACAAATTATCTTTCGATTTTCCAAATGGTTATGATAAATCAAAAGAATTAGTCATTGATCCTATCTTAATATTTTCTTCGTATTCAGGATCTACAGCGAATAACTTTGGCTACACTGCTACTTATGATGATTATGGTTTTTTATATGCAGGAGGTACTACATTTAATATTGGATATCCTACAACATTTGGCGCATATTCAACCAACTATAACGGTGGAATAGGAGGTACAGATATTGTATTAAGTAAATACGATACAACCGGAACATTTTTGGTGTACTCCACTTATTTGGGAGGTGCAGGAGACGAGGTGCCACATAGTTTAATCGTTTATGAAAATGAACTATATATGATGGGGACTTCAGGTTCTTATGACTTCCCAACAACAATTGGTTGTTTTGACAATAGCTTTAATGGTGGCACTCCTTTATCAGCAGGTGGAGTTGGTATTAATTATAATAATGGTTGTGATATTGTTATTAGTCGATTTTCTACAGATGGCTCTCAGCTTTTATCTTCTACATACATTGGAGGAAGCTTTAATGACGGCTTCAATAGTGCAAATGATTTAAGATACAACTATGCCGATCAAATGCGTGGTGAAATTGATTTTGACAGTCAGGGTAATTGTTACATTGCTTCTAGCACACAGTCTAACGATTTTCCAATTGTAAACAGTCTTATACAACCTGCTCTTCAAGGCGTACAAGATGGTGTTGTAGTAAAAATGGATAGTGATCTCACCAGTATTCAATGGAGTAGTTTTTGGGGAGGAACAAATAATGATGCGATTTACTCATTATCTTTTAATTCTTCAGATGAAATTTTTGTTTGTGGAGGAACTAAGTCTGGTAACTTTCAAACTACTGCTGATGCATACGAATCAGCCTACATTGGAGGTAGTGTAGATGCATTTGTTAGTCGATTTAGTCAAGATGGAAGTAGTTTATTGAACTCTACTTTTTTTGGTTCAGTAGAGTATGACCAGGCATATTTTATTGAGCTAGATGCTACAGATTCGGTTTATATATATGGACAAACATTAGCACCGGCTAATACATTGATTCATAATGCTGCATTTGCAGAACCTAATAGTGGACAGTTTGTAGCAAAGCTGAGTGAAGATTTATCTTTTTTGGAATTCTCTACGGTTTTTGGCTCAAGTTCAGGAGCAATAGATATTTCGCCAACAGCTTTTTTGGTTGATGTTTGTAATCGAATATATTGTTCGGGTTGGGGTGGAAAAACAAATGATTTAGCAAATGGAGGACCAGGTGGACATACGGCCGATTTAACAACTACTAATGGAGCTTTTCAAGAAACAACCGATAGTAGTGATTTTTACCTAATTATAATAGAAGATAACGCCAATACGCTTTCTTATGCGACTTTCTTTGGAGGTAACTTAGCTGCCGAGCATGTGGATGGTGGAACTAGTAGGTTTGATAGAAAAGGTGTAGTGTATCAATCTGTGTGTGCGGGTTGTGGTGGATTTTCAGATTTCCCCACTACACCAGGAGCTGTTTCTACGGCTAATAATGCATCTTGTAACAATGCTGTTTTTAAGTTTGATCCAGAATTTCCTTTAACTATTGCCAACTTTACAGCACCAGATGTTACTTGTGATAATGATGTGCAGTTCAATAATTTGAGTTTTGGAAATAACACTTATTGGTGGGATTTTGGCGATGGACAAAATTCATCTGCAGAAAATCCAAATCATATTTATATAAACCCTGGAATTTATGAGGTAACCCTTTACACAAGTGATCCAAACTCATGTAATTTACTAGATAGTATAAGTAAATATGTAGAAATACGAACGCATCAATCACAGCAGTTAGATAGTTTGTTTATTTGTAAAGGAGAAACTGTTCAATTGGACTTCTCTTCGCAAGCAGATTTCACTTATAATTGGACTCCATCTTTATATTTAAATGACCCAAATAGCATAAGTCCAATTGCACAACCGGAAGATAGTATTCATTATTACCTAATTGGAAATTTAGGAGATTGTTATGATACTATTTCTCAATACATTGCTGTTTTTGAAGTACCTTTAGAAGTTTCTACCGTTCAGGAAATTTGTGGGAATCCTATTTGGCTTTTTGCAGAATCTAATGATGAGGCATCTTTAAAATGGTCTGTAAGTCCTACTTTTTCAGCGCCACAAAATGATAGTTTATTAGCCTTTTATCCGGGCACCTATTTTGTAAAAGCAGAACAACTTGGTTGTCAAACATCAGGCACTACAGAAGTACGTTTAAGTCCAGATTGTTGTACAGAAGATAAAATCAAAATACCTAATGCATTTAGTCCAAATGGAGATGGGCAAAATGACACATTCTTCATCAAAGACGATTCCAATATCATAGAGTATTTGGAGTTAAAAATATTCAATAGGTGGGGGCAGAAAGTATTTCAAACTTCAAATAAACAGGAAGCTTGGGATGGTTACTTTCAAGAAAAATTATTGAACACAGCAGTTTTCGATTACCATTTAAACATTAGGTGTATAGGCGGTCAAGAATCTTTTTTTAAAAAAGGAGATATAACATTGATACGATGAAAAGGATAACTATTATATTTTTCTTTTTTCCGTGTCTGTTGTGGGCGCAAGATATTCATTTTACTCAATGGATGCTTCACCCTGTTTTTTCTAACCCTGCTAATAGTGGTTTTTTTTACGGAGAGTATAGAATTCATGCTCAACAGCGTTCGCAATGGGGAAGCGTAAGTGTTCCATTTACAAGTACTTCTTTAGCAATGGATATGAGTTTGAAAGGAGTGGGTTTGGGTGGGCAGTTGTTATTAGATCATGCAGGAACTTCAAGTCTGTCCACAACCCAATTTAATTTGACAGGGGCCTATCAATTAGGAACTTGGAGGGGGGGGGTTCAACTAGGACTTGCGCAGCGGAGTATTGACTATTCGAATTTATTATTTCCTGACGTAAATGAATCTTTCGCTTCAGAATCTAAAAGTTTTTTAGATGTTGGTGTGGGAGTTTTGAAAACAATTGAAATGAGTTTTGATAAGTCTTTAGAATTGGGGATGACTCATTTTCATCTTAACAAACCTAATACATCCTTTACAGAAAATACAGATAAATTACCAATGCGCCATCAATTACAAGCTAACTTATTTTGGCAGTTTTCCAATTATTGGGAGTTACAGCCAAGTTTAATGTATCAACAACAAGGCGTGTCTCGAGAGTTATTTTTTGGCACGAGAGTTCAAGTTGACATTAGTGATTACTATCCAAGAAACATTAAACTTATCAGTGGAGCAATGTTTCGATTGGGCGATGCAGTTAGCATACTGTTAGGCGCAAAAATAGAAGATACACATCTTGCATTGAGCTACGATTGGAATGTGTCCGATTTAGTGCCCGCAAGTAATGGTTTAGGTGCATGGGAAATTTCATTTACGCATATTCTTCAACAACAAATTCCAAAACGACCGGGTTACAAAGTTTGTCCGATTTATCTATGATTCGCTATTGTTACATACTATTGTTTTTTTTTTATTGCTGGTATTTCATTTGGTCAAAGCAAGCAAGTATTGTTGCGAGAAGCGGACTACTATTTCTCGCAGCAAGATTTTTATGCAGCATCTCATTTTTTCGAGTTAGCTTATCAAAAAGATAGTGGAGATGTACAACAATGGTGGAAAATGGCAGAAGTGTATCGATTTACTTTTCAGTATGATTTAGCTGCACAATTTTACCGCAAAGTTTATCAAAAAGATAGAGCATTAAACTATCCTAATGTACAATTGTGGGAGGGAGTTATGCTTAAACAATCTGATGATTATGAACGAGCAATCAAAACTCTACAATCCTATTTGGAAAATCAAGTTAACCCTTCCAATTTTTATTATCGAAAAGGACTGATGGAGCTGAAAGGAGCTAATCTTGCAATTAGTTTGCAAAACACAGAAACGATTGTACAGCATTTGAGCGAAAACATTAACTCCAAGGTATCTGATTTTGCACCCTTTGCTTTAGGTGATTCGGTACTTTATTTTTCTTCTTTGGAAAAAGGAGATGGTACAGAAACGGAACAATTATTAGGGCATCATAGCAAATTGTTAAAATCAGAGAATCAACAATTAGCA
>MDTD01193481.1_pt1 | contig 13521 bp, 9 predicted proteins | sample 811221 | NCBI WGS metagenome assembly MDTD01 (sample SAMN05326646, study PRJNA326480) | marine metagenome | isolation source: seawater | place: Pacific Ocean: South West | collected 2011
AGACGAAATCGTTAAGGGGGTAATTAATGAGCTAGTGGGCAACGGTGCGATACTTGCCCGTGATATTGCCAAAGAAATTGAGAAAAAAGGAACCGACAATCTATCAGCATATGAGTGTGTGACATATGTCACTCAGGTTCACCATAAGACGTGGACATCAGAAACTCACAACCAGGCGCTCGAGTGCCTCAGGGCAGCAGTAGTTTCTGACCCCTCGTATAGTGATGCATGGACTTACTTATCTCATGAAATAGCCTGGGGTTACTCGCTATTTGGAACTTTTACAAAAAAATCGCTTAATGAGGGTATACAGGCGGCTGATAACGCCCTAAAACTAGACCCAGAATCAGCTATGGCCCACTCGCACAAGGCAAAAATCTTATTTTTTCAGGGCGATTGGCAGGCGATGTATGAGGCTGGGGAAAAAGCAGTAAGCTTAGCACCAGCCAGTTCAGAAGTTCTAGGAAATGCGGGTCAGACCATGCTATGGTCAGGAGATTGCAGCATCGAAGAATTAACCGACTTTGATGCAAAGCCCCAAACATACGCTTCTGGGCGTTGTGGATGGCAAACTGCGTTTCAGTACCTCATAAAAGCGTATGAACTTGATACCACCAATAATTTTCCTTATGAGAATTATGCCTTGCATGATTATTACACTATAAGAGGTGAGCATTCTTTGGCTCTCAAGGCGATGGAAAGAGCCCCCGCACCAGGTTTTTATTGGTGGGATTTTAAAGTGGGTATAGCACACGCTGGAATGGGAAATAAAGATAAAGCGGATGCGCATTTTAGTGCGGCCTTTGAGGCTAAGTCTAACAAACTGTCTGATTGGAGGAAAGAATATGAATTTTGGAATGCAAGTAATTTCTTTGAGATCTACAAACCCACTTTGATTGAAAACGGACTTGAATGAATCATCTTATGTTTTATGTGCAGATTTTAAAAAAATATGGAAAGATACTCCTCAAGCCTACAGACCCCGAAGTGCTAAAAGCTGGGATTTAATTCTGTTTTAAGGGAGTTTAACTTTTTGGTAAAAGTGGGACGCGCTGCCTCATAAGCTCGATCGAGAAAAAATGCAGAGTAGCCTTGATATAAATTATGTTATCGAAAACGTTCTGGCAATTTTTCCCTCATGTGGCAATACAAAGTAAATGATTTAAAGATTATTTTTTATGATCAGAAGGACTAAGATCGGGGTGCAATACTCTGGTCTGTTTCATAGCTTTAACTTTGGCGTGGACGCATTTTGAGTTGTATAGTCATGGTTAGTTGCCTATATTTCTAATCTTAAGGCCCCTTCCGTCTATATCAGCGCATCTCGTACCAGATTTATTGCATATTGCTATTTGATGAATCTCCGATGATGCGAGAGCATTATCTACAAAAGAAGGCTTGCAGGCTATCACACACAATGCAAAGGCCATGACTCCTAAAATGACTAATAGCGAACGCTGTAATTTAATTTCATGAACCACTTTTTTTATCTCCATGATTTTCCCTTTTCTAGATTGGATGTGTCCATTTGTAGGTCCCTTTAATACGGGTCGCTACCGTGATATGGTAACATCTGCCTCTGTAATTAATTCATCCCTTAAAAGATTTATATTTTACAGAAAATAACGCTCGTAATGAACGCGGATAACTCGGAGTTTCTTTGAAAAAAAAAGCTAACGAATTTAATACCACTGTCTCAGGGAAAGTAATTGATGCAACAGTCAAGACTATTTCGGATTTAGGATCTCTCGGGGATCAGGTTCTTGCCAGACTTGAAGTTTCAAAAATAGATCTGAACAAGCAATATCCATTTAATCTCAGGACCGCTTTGTTTGCTGAAGTTTTGGATCGTTTTGGAAACCATGCTCTATATATGTGTGGTGTGGAAATATTTGAATATTTTCCAGAGCAGTTAAAAAAATATGTGGAATATGTGGAGACTCATCGATCTGAGATGTGCGATCTCGATAATCTTGATTTGGTAGAGAGAAATTTATCAGGGCTTGTTGAATTAGTAACTCAACATATTTCTAATACTCTTTCGCAAGTAACACGTAGCGAAAATAAAGTAGTTTATGGTGCACAATGTAAAAAGGTTCGACAATTTGAGTATCAAATTATCTGTACTCAAGCATCAGAACTTAAATATGAATCCTACATTAGATCTAGTTGGGAAATGGGAATTAGTTTGGTAGCTGGTGATATTTGCGACTTCAATATGATATTTAACTCCGAACAAAGTGAAGAGGGCGGTCAGGGGTGGGCAACTTTTGTCTGGGACGCCACTATAAAACCCAATATAGATCGCAGGAGCCCTACAGAATTAACAATGATAAAGGTAAATAAAATTAGAAAAGAGATGCTTAAAGAAGTTTTTGCCTACGCTGATTATCAAACTAGTAAGGCGAATTCGGAAAAGCAAAAAATGGAAAGTCTTTCCATGAAACTTGGTAAATACGTTCCACCTCAAATTCATGATGCTTTATTTTCAGGAAAGTATGATGACCAAATTGCGACTCGACGCAAAAAAATAACGATATTTTTTAGTGACATTGCCAATTTTACATCAACTTCTGAGGGTTTACAGCCCGAGGATCTAACGAAGTATCTCAATGAATATTTTTCGGAAATGACAGCTATTGCATTAGATTGTGGAGCTACGATTGATAAATATATTGGTGATGCAATGATGGTTTTTTTCGGAGATCCTGAAAGCAGAGGAGAGAAAAATGATGCAAGGGCTTGTGTCGAAATGGCGTTGAGAATGCAGGAGAGAATGGGGCAACTTCAAGACAAATGGAGTAATGAAGGATTTGCTGATCCATTCCAAGTTCGTATGGGTATAAATACAGGCTATTGTAATGTAGGAAATTTTGGCAGTGATCAGCGTCTTACATATACGATTATTGGTGGGGAAGTGAATGTTGCCCAGAGGTTAGAAAGTAATGCGATCGCAGGAGGAATTCTGTTGAGCTATGAGACGTATGCGCATGCGCAGGATATGATAGAGGTCCAAGAAAAAGAAGCTATCACGATGAAAGGAATTAATCGGGAAATCAAGGTTTTCTCCATTATTAGGAGAAAAATTGTTGCGGACAACCAAAAAGTTAAAGTTATGAAGAAACCAACAAAGAGAGAACTATCTCAGATTGAGAGATTGGAGAACGATATGACAGTTATGAAAAAAAATATCGATGATTTAAGGGAAAAAATAGACATATTTTCAAAAAAACTTTAACTGGGTGAGTGATCTTAAATTTAAAGCTTAAAAATTATACAGCCAGAGAATGGACTGGGCTAAGAAGATATTTTCCGGAGATATTAAAGTCAGACTCGACTTGTTTACTCACTGTCCGGCCTTAGCTTATTAATATAAATTAATCAATTTTTTACGTTAAAATATTTTATTTTTTTTGGGAATATATTCCAAGCACCTGCCAACAAGACTAGGCACTGTTTGAAAGAATTAAGCTATTTTAAAAATGTTCAGTTTAGGATGATCTAAGAGTGGTTGTATCTGATTTTATAAGAACATCGATTGTCTTTTAATGTTCTATTTCAGTTGTTTTATTACTATCTGGGTAGCGAACATTTTGTCAAGACATCACACTCCCTCATAAATCTTAGTTGATTCTGTGACGTCGACATCTGCGAATCTATCTCCCTTAGTCTTGTTACAGACATTAGGCGAAAATCTGGTAGACTTTTCGTGTATTCCAACTAGCATATTTTGCTTCAACTCCTCTCTAGAAATCATTGGTGAGAGGTCCTCTAGTGGCGGGGATGTTATTTTTCCGGTTTTATCGATGGTTGGAGTAAGTTTAGGGTAAAAAAATTGCTCTGGATCCATAAAGACTTCACAAATTATAGGATTTTTCGCGTCCATTACCTTACTGATAGAGGACTCAAAATCATTCCATGTCTTCATTGAAAAATATTCAATACCAAAGCCCTCAGAAATTTTTCCATAATCCGGACAACTTACGCCTGTCTTTGCATTGACAGCGGAGTATTCGCCTCCAAACAAATTCTTTTGGGTATGCTTAATCATTAAATAACCGTCGTTATTGAAGATGAATATTTTAATGGGCAACTTGTGATGAACGACTGTTTGCAATTCCTGTAGGTTCATCATCATTCCTCCATCACAATTTAAACTCAGTACCCCACCTTTGTCAGTAGCGAAAGAGGCACCGATAGCTGCCGGAAGGCCACATCCCATTTCACCAAGGCCTGTTGAGGTCATCAGGCGCTGGCCACGTTTGAGTTTGATGGATTCGTGCCCGGACAGTAGAGCTGTTCCTGTGTCAGTGGTGATTATTTGATCATCTGTGAAATGGTCACTAAGTTTTTCTATGAACTTGTAAGAGTTCATGAATCCCTCGCTATCCTTATGCTCTGGGCCAACACGTGGATACTTCTTTTTGTAACCTACACAAGTTCTCACCCAATCATCGATTTGATCTGCATCAAATGAAGATGATTTAAAGCGATTGAGCAGGTCTTTCATAAATTCCTTTGCGTCTGAGATAATAGGAAGATGGGTAATATCATCGACTTTCTCAAATTCTGTAGGGTCAATGTCCACTTGAACCACCTTAGCTCCTCTAGCGAACTCACTGTGATCGTATCCAATCATTGGAATTGCCATGCGGTTTCCAATCGTTATAACAAGATCAGAGTTTTGAATGACAAAATTTCCTGCTCGCATCCCATAAACACCAGCCTGACCAAAGTTAAGGGCATGATCTTCTGGAAGCATATCTAAGCCAGCCCAAGAAACTAGGGAGGGGATTGGAAAAGTTTTCAGCAAAGGCTCTATCATACGATGCGCTCCCGCTAGGCGAATTCCATGGCCCAACCAAAAGACCGGTCGCTTAGAAGCTCGCAAGAGAGCCTCTAATTCGTTCATTTGCCAATTTTCTGGTCTCGTTGTGCGACCGGGATTGTCAGGCGGTCGAAAATGCGATAACTCGTGCGAAGAAATTTGGCAACCTTGAATATCCATCGGGTAATCAATCCAAACTGGCCCGGGTCGGCCGTCTCCCGCTATGTAAAATGCTTTTTGCAATTCGTGAATAGCCATGGAGGGTTGGAAAATGCGGGATTGATATTTAGTTATTTTACGAACCATTTCGGTGCTATCATATCCCTGGACTCCCCACATTCGCATGTTATTCATTTTGTTGATGAAGCGCGTATTTTCTTGGCCTGAGATGATAACGCCAGGTAATGAATCAGCCCAAGCGCTCATCACACCAGTGATAGCATTTGAGCTCCCTCCACCGGCGGTAACTAGTGCTGCGGTGATTTCACCTTTAGCTCTATAGTATGATTGCATCGCCATGGTTGCCGCTTGTTCATGATGCACGCATACAATCTCTGTATATCCCAGTTTCTGAATTGAATCAAAAATGTGAGAATTGGCCGAACCTATTATCCCAAAAACATGACGTATTTTGCGAAATTTCAGATAATTTGCTATTGCATCACTTACTTTAAATTGTAAAGACATGACCCCTCATTGATTAAATATAATCACCTATCACTTATAATCGGCACTAAACCTACGAGCTTTACGATTTTTCAGATTATCTGTAATTGCGTAAATAGCAATTACAGTTCATAAAAAACAAATTTTCAGCTAAAATTCAAACAACTATTATTGCTGTAAGTTGGAAAATTCGATTGCTTTTTCTAATAATATACCCGCAATCGCTGTAGGAGGAAAAAAATAAGTGATATTGGGTTTTTTTGGGTATATTTAGATAAAAATAGGGGTAAAGAAAGGTAAAAACTCTCTTAGTTCTAGAACATATGAGAGTTCACCTGAGTGAATTTTCCTCATTAGGTTAATTGAGTAAGCCATAGAGAGGTTTTCTCTTGAGAACGTGGTTAGAGAATACCGAAAAATAATCTATGAAAAATCATTATAAAAAAGTTTCAAGTCCAAAAAAAAATATTCAAATTTTTGGTTTTGCTCTGGCATCAACTATCGAACAGACATCCGTTTTGGGTAAAGTTGGCAAAGCAGTTTTGAAATCTCAAGGGATTACCGATATTGTTGGCACTGATAGATATTCTGCTACTATCAGGTCCGAGATTCACAAGGAGATATTTAGGCGATTTGGGGAATACCCTTTAAGTTATTTCGGGTTTCTGCAGGTTGAAGGATTTAAAGGTGACTTTCTTATACTTCGAGAGCAAGTAGAAAAATTCTATGAAGGCAACAAAGAAAAAATTCACTCTCAAGAATATGCGGAGAGATTAGTTTGGTTGAGTAGGTTTGTCGATCAAATTGCTCAAATAACTAATAAAATGTTACTAAAAGCAACGAGAGATAATTTCTTTGGATTAGTGTATGAGAAACTAGATGATACTTGTTGGGAGTATCAATACACGCATCCCTCCATAATCACCTATGAGGAGCCTTATAATCGAGGTTCAATGACTCACTATTACATAAAGTATTTATTGCCCTCTTGGGATTTGAGAGTGGAGATAGATAAACATAAAAGCTTGGAGGGAATAGGCTGGTCAAGGTATGTCTGGCGAATACAGTTTTTAAGAAAAAACGAGGGTCTTGATAGGGTAAATGCTAGATTATCAGAATACAAACAGAAGGCGAGAGATAAACTATTTCGATGTGTAATCGAGGATGCAGATGCACAAAAAGAAAAAGTGGAAGCATTACTTGAACAGTTGGGAAAGTATACCCCACCACAAATTCAGGCGTCTTTACTGCGAGGAGATTATACTAATGAAATAGCAACAAAAAGAAAAAAACTTACAATTTTTTTTAGTGATATTGCTAACTTTACGTCAACTTCTGAGGGTCTACAACCTGAGGACTTGACGAAATATTTAAATCAATACTTTTCCCAAATGACGGCTATAGCGATAGATTGCGGGGCTACTATAGATAAGTACATTGGTGACGCTATGATGGTTTTCTTTGGTGATCCGGAAACTAATGGGGAGAGAGAGGATGCCCGATCATGTGTAGAAATGGCTCTAAAGATGCAAGAGAAAATACGGGAATTACAGGAGGAATGGAGTAGTGAGGGTTTTGCCAATCCTTTTCAGGTTAGAATGGGTATAAATACCGGCTACTGCAATGTTGGTAACTTTGGTAGTGATCAGAGGCTAACTTACACCATTATCGGTGGAGAGGTAAATGTTGCCCAAAGGCTCGAGGCTAGTTCGAATCCCAACGGTATATTGATGTCCTATGAGACCTATGCTTTTGCCCAGGATATGATTGAGGTGGAGGAGCTCGAGGCCATCAAGATGAAGGGAGTCAGTCGAGAGATAAAGGTTTTTTCAGTCGTTCAAAGAAAAAATAAAACAAGAGTTAAAAATAACAGGAGAGATATCCAATCCACAAAGAAAGATCTATCAGAAATTGAAAAGCTTAAGAAAGAAATGTTTCTTATGAAAAATAATATACGGGATATCAATAAAAATATAGAAAAAATTCTAAAAAAAATTAAGCAGTTTTAGACTAACAGGCACTTAAAATACAGATGATATAAGCGATGAGTATGGTTATGTTATTGGTTGGTCCTAGACCTGGAAACTTAGATTATGAAACTAGGATAAGATACAAAACATTGAGAATTTTTTATGTTGTTCCTGATTTAGTCAAATTCTTTTGGTCTAATCATAAATGGCAAATTACTCGAAGATGCGACTAAAATGCTTAGCCCAATAAATTTCTAAATACTATCTATCTGCCACCTAAAGTGCAGATATCCCAGTATTGTTATCGAGTAAACGTTACGTTACCGATTGTGTGGTTTTTGAAAGTGGTATTAGATGTTTCACTCTCGTTCTCTTTTTTTATGTGTACTGAATTGAAAAGCAATGCAATTACGTGATCTTTAAGTAAACTGAAAGTTGAGAAACGAATAATCAAATCTATTTCTCCACAGGTCCATTCCCATCAATCCAATCTTGGAAGCCTCCAACGTTGTAGACTTTTGCGTATCCCATTTCTTTGAGTGTTTTTCCGGATAGGGCAGCTTGACCACCGGCTCCGCAGACAAGAACAATTTCCTTGTTTTTATCTAGTTCCTTATTATGATATGGAGTGTTTTCATCTGCAATAAACTCTAAGAGGCCTCTTGGTATTCTTATTGCGCCCTTGATAGTGCCAGTATTGTTAATTTCAATACTCTCTCTGACATCTATGAATAATGTATCATCGTTTCCATGTTTTTTTATCCCATCTTCAGTTGATATTTTGGGAACAACATTATTTGCCTCGTTTAAGTAGTCTTGAGCTGTTTTCATATTTATCCGTTATTTCTTATATAGTTTTTTTTAAATTTACGTTTTTAATCTCTAATGAGCAATATACTAACAGAAATAAATTCTTCGATAAAATTTTATTACAGTGAAATAATTTATAGATATACGAATACTCAATAATAATTCACGGAAAGAAATTGAATCAAGATTTTTGCCTTATGACGCAATCTATAAAACAGTGGCAGCACGTAAATTGAATTTTATTTTTGCTATGATCTATTTCGTTAGGATCAAATTAGATTAAGATATTTAGGTGCGTTATTAATATTAATTAATGCATCAGATTTGAAAACTCCTCGAAATAACGATATTTGACATGGAATATCAATAATGATGTCCGGAGCGCCACAATATTAATCAAATGAAAATATGAAGGAAATGCTAAGTTATAAGCAAATGGCGCTGTGAGTGATTAAAGCTGTTGCTAACTATACCCAATATTAGCAAGCATTTTCATAATTGATTTTTAGGTAACATTTTCCGCAAGAATCCCTGATATGGGATACATTAACTAATCTCTATCGAACTAATAGGTGTAAGATATGAACTAAACAAAAACTTATAATGACCTAATTAAGGACAAAATTTATCATTAGTGTGGCCATATTTTCTAGCTTCTGTATGTTATTTGCTTAGCCACACCAAAAAAGAATAGCCATAATGGTTTTGAGTAATCGAAATACAATCGGATAAAATCTTGTCGGTAAAAATTAACAGACACACTATCAATTGTTTTGCCCTAATTTGAGCACGACAAAGTAATTTTCTATTACCACATTTATTTCAACTCCATGGAGGTATGATTAAAACTTAGTGGAATTCCAAAAATACCTTTTAAGGTGAGTTAACTTAGAAGATGTGACTGAACAGTTGGTATTTATAATTATTTGAAACCCTCAGAAAACGAACCCACCCTATGAGATTTTTGCTGAGAATTATCGTTTCCAGGGTTTTCAGTTATTATCTTCCGTAATAGACTGACATACCCGTACTCTATTTCCATTTCTTCTTTTAAACCGTAAAAAATTAGTAATTTATGAAAATATTTTAGGCGGTAGCACGGGATCCACATTGCTAGGTGATGCTCTAAATGATAATTAACCCAATATGGTGCCACGAGAAGTTTCTCCCAAAATCCTGCTATAGTGGTTCTGGTGTTCCGAAGCGGGTTGTCTGCACATCCAACTACCGCGTGTTCCGCAATGTTTCGTATTCGTAAAACCAACTGGTGCCAAGTCAAAAGTGGAAGAATCCACAATATTAGGTAAAAAGATCCATACCCAAAGTAAAGAGCGACAAAAAAAATCACAAAATTACAGGTGGCTTGCTTACCTACTGATTTCCAAAAGTGAAGGCTTCTTTGCTTGACTGGCATCTCTTTATTTCCGAATGCTGTTAAAATTTGATGTTTTCTCTGATAGAAAGCTGTTATTCCAGTCAGATCTCGTGCGATTTTTCGAATAAAACTTTTTTTTGTAATAGGATAACTTTTTGTGAGGTTAAAATCTGGATCCTCGGTTTTTTGTGTATTCAAATGATGTTTTATGTGATAGTCACGATAAACTTCTGAGTTAGCAAAAACCGGTAATGCGCAGGCAACTTGGCCAACCCAATAATTCAAACTGGGAGTCCGAAATAAGTTTTGGTGCGCACTTTCATGCATCAGAATCAGTAAGCCAAGTTGCCTACTACCTATAAGTATTATTGCGACTAGGTAGCTTACGGGGTTGGGGAAAAAAATTACCAAACTTACGCAGGCAAAAATGATTCCCCATGCATGCATTACGAGTAACAAGCCATAAAAGTCAGATTTAGAGCGAATTACAGACAATTGGCGCTTAGTCAATACGGATGTTATTCGAAAAATCTTAGGTTTCATTTTTCTCAGTATAATGAATGCGCCTTTTTATAACCAGTATATTGTAATCTTTTACTATTTGAACCTAAAATACGACGGTCTATATAGAGGTGAATTTAAGAGAGGGCCTAGTCTAGTAAAAACTCTATCATTGCACGTAAATATAATTTTGATAGGCAGTCTTGATGTGAACTGAGTAAATCATCTGCAAAAAAACATTTTTTATCAACATAATGTGCCGGAATAAGTGCATTAATTCCCTAATACTGGTGGGATTAACACTAGCGGATCACGATGGCACTAATTCAATGATAAGAAAAGAGATTGAATAAAAAATAAATACAATAATTTTATGGATGAAAATTTTCAAAGGAAAACATCTTTTGTTGCTTGTGTACATCATATTCAAGAGTCTTGATTAACATCTATATGCACTTAGAAAAATTAATAGTTATTTTAATTTTTTGGGACACCTACTTTTTATGAGAACGGCAAATAACGGTCATGTTAAATACTTTGTATTTTGATCAATAAAATTATTAGCTTTAGCAAAAATCCTTTCTTTTTTTGTCTGGTCCATTTTCATTAGCATTCTAACTTGGAAGGAAAGACGTGCGTTAGATTCGTAGAAGGTTCGATGGCGATCTATAAAGCGCCAGTACAGACCATCGACGATTTCGCACCATTCTCCTTTTTTATAGTCACTCATTTTTAGAATATAATTAGAGCCACATGTATAGGGTTTGGTAGACATAAGACCCCCGTCTGCGTACGTCGCCATACCAAAAACATTGGGCACCATAACCCAGTCCGATGAATCAATATACATTTCCATAAACCACTTGAAAATTAGCTTCGGATCAATCTCTGAAAGATTCATTAAATTGCAAATAACCATCAATCTGGGAATATGGTGACTGTAACCGTCTTTCTGTGCTAACTTAATACAATCGTCTAAGGGGTCAATGCCGGTCGTTGCGTCATACCAACTTTTTTTCATACCGTTTTTGTGGTTCCAGTGATTACTTTGCCGTTGCTTGTCTCCATTCATTTGATATATACCCCTGATAAATTCCCGCCAACCCAGAATCTGGCGCACAAAACCCTCAACGGAATTCAACGGTACCTTTTTACTCTTAAACATTGAAATTACTCTTTTAAGAATAATATCTGGGGAAAGCAGTCCCACATTTATCAGTGGACTTATACAGCTATGAAAAAGGAAATTTTCCCCTTTAAGCATGGCATCCTCGTAAATTCCAAACTTTTCCAATTTTTGGGTTAAAAAATGGTCCAGTTGTCTGAGAGCATGTTTACGTTGGACTGGAAACCAGAATTTTGTCATTTCACCAGGGTGCTTTGCGAATTGTTTATTAATGAGATTTACAGTTTCATTGTGGTATTTTGATTTTTCATAACCGAGTGTTTGGGGAATAACCTCATTTTTTGGTATTCTTTTTCTGTTCTCTTCGTCGAAAGACCACTTTCCTCCGATTGGTTGCAGATCAGCATCGATAAGTATTTTAAGTTTCTTTCTTGCCATTTTATAAAAATTAGCTAATCTAAAAATCTTGGTATTTTTGTGGAATGCGTCAAACTCCTCTCTTTTGAAGATAAACATAGGAGATGGTAAGATTTGGGTCGAAATTCCGGCTTTTTGCAAGGATTGCTTGATATCCTCTTCACAAAATTTATCTTCAATTTCGAATAAATTGATATGTTTGATTTTATTCTTATTTAGATATGAGCATAAAAATTCTGAATATTTTAGTTTGTCGAATCTTTCATCCAATTTATAGTAAGCGACTTTTATTCCGTGATTTACTAATTCATCTCTGTACTCTCTCATTGCGCATAAGAAAAAGTATAATTTTAGCTTATGATAATTGTGGTGGGTGCACAGTCCGAAGTCTTCAGCCATGAATACATGGGTGCAATGATTTTTCAGTAAGACTTTCGGATCAAAAAGTTGGTTGCCAAGAATAAGGAAAAGATTTTTTTTCATATATTTAATGAGTCCGATAAACCAATTTAAGTTATTCGTTTGGTGCAATCATTTTTTTAGGATCAACTATCTTATCGAATTCCTCGTTTGTAACATAGCCCAAAGAGAGTGCCTCTTGTTTTAATGAAGTACCGTTTTTATGGGCTCTCTTGGCAACTTCGGTTGCTTTGTCATATCCAATTTTTGGCGTTAATGCTGTGACCAACATCAAGGAGCGCTCCATTAAAGTGTTAATCTGGATCTCATTGGCCTGTAAATTGGTTATACATCTGTCAGTAAAGCTCTGAACCGAATCAGCCAGTAAATTAATGGACTGTAACATTGACATCGCTGTAACTGGCCTGAAAACGTTCAACTCAAAGTGACCTTGACTGGCTGCGAAGGAAATTGTAGCGTGGTTTCCGTGTATTTGTGCACAAACCATTGTGAGTGCCTCAATCTGAGTTGGATTCACTTTTCCTGGCATAATTGACGAGCCGGGTTCATTCTCAGGGATAAGTAATTCCCCTAAACCAGATCTTGGACCGGATCCTAGAAATCGGATATCGTTGGCGATTTTAAAGAGTGCGGCGCTCATAGTATTGATTGCAGCATGGCAGTGAAGATAATTGTCATTGGACGCCAAGGCCTCAAATTTGTTCTTTGCTGATTTGAAAGAAAATCCGGTTATTTCAGATACCGTCTCCGCAAAAAGGATATCAAAATTTTTCTTGCTATTTAAGCCAGTGCCTACAGCGGTTCCACCCTGCGCAAGCTCGAGCAGCCCCTCACTAGCCGCCTCAATTCGGATCTTACCTTTTTCAATTTGTCTGTGGTAACCACTGAATTCCTGACCTAAGGTAAGTGGTGTGGCATCTTGAGTGTGGGTGCGACCTATCTTAACAATATGCTCCCAATCCTCGACTTTTTTCTTCAAATTTATTTCTAAATGATTCAAGGCAGGCAAAAGCTTTTTTTGAATTTCAGTAATTGCGGCAATATGCATGGCTGTTGGAAATGTATCATTGGAGGATTGAGACATGTTGCAATGATCATTCGGATGAACTGGCTTTTTGGACCCCACTAGACCACCCATAATTTCGATTGCCCTGTTTGAAATTACCTCGTTTGCGTTCATATTCGATTGAGTACCCGAGCCTGTTTGCCATACAGCTAAAGGAAAGTGGTCATCAAATTTTCCCTCGGCGACTTCGGTTGCAGCCTCTATGATTGGATCAGCAAGCTCACTGTCAAGTTTGCCCTGTTGTTTGTTTACAATAGCCGCAGCTTTTTTTATAACTCCTAGGGCTCTTATGATTGGTCTTGGCATTAACTCTGTGCCAATTGGAAAGTTTAAGATTGATCT
>MDTD01060237.1_pt1 | contig 13520 bp, 12 predicted proteins | sample 811221 | NCBI WGS metagenome assembly MDTD01 (sample SAMN05326646, study PRJNA326480) | marine metagenome | isolation source: seawater | place: Pacific Ocean: South West | collected 2011
CATTTTGACCCCCCTTCGTGAGGACCCAAACTATCAGTACTTTCTCTCAGTAGGCCATTTTGATGCTCCGCCGAACCACAACTATTTACGGAGAACCGGTGCCAGGTACCAAAATCTGTAATCGGTGCGTTAAGGCTTAGGCGAATTCGTTGAGGATCTCGTCCAGGGCGGATTTGGGCGGTCGAATCTCATCCCCCAACTGGGCCAGCGGAATTTCAGTCATGTTTGAAGTGACTGACTTTGGAGCTTTGTCGTCCCAGTAAAACAAGCCGGTCAAATGGTGCTTGGATCCACGGGCTTCGTTGAGCAATGCCAAAGCACTCTCGCGAGACGAAAAATCATGATCTTTGTGAGAGTTCTTTTTCAACCAAACAATGCTGCCATCATGAAGAGTGATTTCTTGAACTTCCCCTTCGGGATAATCCACTTTGATTTCCTCTTTAGGTTGAATAAATCCCAACTCTTGAAGTTGCTCGTTTTGAGTCTTCATGTAGTCGTAACTGCGGGTGGATCCCTCATTGTTTGCGAAAGTGATACACGGAGAAATCACATCGATAAAAGCCATCCCAGACTGGCGGAAAGCCAGACTCAAAAGAGCACTCAGTTGTTTGGAATCTCCCGAAAAGGAACGCGCCACAAAGTGGGCACCACTTTCAATGGCCAATGCACAAAGATCGATGGTTTGAAGAAAGCTCTTCTCTCCGGACTTCGCAAGAGTTCCTTCATCCGCAGTTGCAGAAAGTTGCCCTTTGGTTAATCCGTACACGCCATTGTTTTCCACAATGTAGACCATAGGGATGTTCCGGCGCACCATATGGATAAAACTGCCAAGTCCAATGCTGGCGGTGTCGCCATCGCCAGAAATTCCAATGATGCGCAAATCTTTATGAGCCAGATGAACGCCTGTCGCCAGGGGAGCCATCCTTCCATGAATCGAGTTGAAACCTTGAGCTTTGCTGATGAAGTAATTTGGAGTTTTCGAAGAACAGCCAATTCCTGAAAGTTTCACCACGTTGAAAGGGTCTATCTGAGACTTAAACAGAGCATTGATCAATTGGGAGGTAACGGAATCGTGTCCGCACCCGGTACACAGCGTGCTCTTTGCGCCCATGTAATCTTTTTTGGTCCATTGGGTCATGTCCATTGAGCTTCCCTTTCTAAAATTTGCTGACTCACTTCGTTGGCAGTGAGAGGCAATCCGTCAAATTGCAAAACCGATTGCAGCTTGAAGCAAAAATTGGGCTTTTCCATTTTCAGGATTGCCATCAGCTGGGCGTCCCGGTTTTGCTCGATCACATAAACGTGATCATGTTGTTTTAAGAACTCTTCCACATCACTGGTAAAGGGCAAGGCCTTCAATTGCAAAGTGCTGGTCTTATAGGATTTCTGCTTCAACAGATGTTGGGCTTCCGAAATGCACTCCGAAGTGCTGCCGAAATAAATCAACCCAATCTTGGCTTGCGGATCCAAATGAACATCGGGTTTGGGAACCAAAGTGCGAGCCGTATCAAATTTCTTCTGAAGGCGAATCATGTTTGCCTTATAAATTTTATTGCTCTCCGAGTAGGCCCCTTGGGAATCGTGTCCACTTCCACGCGTAAAGTATCCCGCACGCTCATGTGCCGTGCCCGGATTTGCGCGGTAAGGAATTCCATCACCATCCACATCTTTGTAGCGGCCAAAATCAGGACGCGCTTCCAACTCTGCCGCGGTTAAAACCTTGCCGCGATCAAAAGGCTTTGTGGGATATGTGAAAGAATCACTCACTCGCAAATTCATCCCCAAATCCAAATCACTCAAAACAATCACCAGGGTCTGCAGCCGCTCTGCCAAATCCAAGGCCACTTGAGCAAACTCAAAGCAATCCTTTGGAGTGGAAGGAAGAAGCACCACATGTTTGGTGTCTCCGTGGGACAGTTGAAAGGCGGATAAAATGTCTCCTTGCATGGTGCGTGTAGGAAGTCCGGTGCTGGGACCCGTTCGTTGCACATTCCAAATCACAGAGGGAACTTCTGCGTAATAGGCAAGGCCCGCAGCCTCGGCCATCAAAGAAAGGCCTGGCCCCGAAGTGGCCGTCACGGCACGAGCTCCGGCCCATCCGGCACCGACCACCATGCTGAACGCGGCCAATTCATCTTCGGCTTGAACCACACAAAAGGTGTCTTTGCCATTTTCGTCTTTGCGATATTTCTCGGCGTAGTGGATGAAGTTTTCAATCAGAGAACTGGAAGGGGTGATGGGATACCAGCACGCCACCGTGCAACCGCCAAAAACCAATCCCAGGCCTGCGGAAGTGTTTCCATCAATAAGAATCTTTCCTTGGCTTCCAAGAGAAGTGGCTTTGACAGAAAAAGGAAAATTCAAATCTTTCAAATGTTCCTTGGCGTATTTAAGCCCTGCTTGCACGGAATCGCGGTTGGGGCCAATCACCGCCTCTTTACCTTTGAATTGATCCTTCAAAGACTCTTCCAAGGTGGCTTCGGGGATTTTAAGCAACTCGGCAAGGACTCCCACGTAGGCCATGTTGACCAATAGTTTTTTCAAGCGCACAGAGTCCGAAACATCTTTGATCAGTTCTTTGAAAGGAATGGCAACTTTTTGAACTGGAGAATTTTTGAGAAGTTCTTCGTCCCATTTCAAATCTGAATTGTAAAAGAACAATCCGTCTGCAGAAACATTCTCTAGATCCTGAGCCAAGGTGTCAGGGTTCATAGACACATAAATGTCCGAAGTTTCTTTGCGCGCCGTAAAACCATCGACGCTCACTCGAATGGTGAACCAAGTGGGAAGTCCCGCAATATTCGAAGGGAATAAGTTTTTGGCTCCCACTGGAATCCCCATGCGAAAGAGAGACCGGGCAAGAACTTGGTTGGAGGATTGGCTTCCGCTTCCGTTGATGGTCGCGACTTGAATGGAAAAATCAGTTTTCATAGTGAAGAAAACATATCACAGGCCAGTGGCCCAAGGCTACTTGGACGTGGACTTTGAGGACTCGCCCTCATCCAAAGCATAGGCGTTAGGATTGATGGTCAAAACCCAGCGTTTATAATCCTCATAAAGTTGGTCCACTGGCGCCGGCGGATAAACCGGACCCACATGAACTTTTAAAACTCCAGGTCGAGGAAGAACAGCGCCTTTGGGCATCAGCGCCGCATTGCCTTCAATGTACAAAAACAAAATGGGAGTGTCGGTCTTCATAGAAAACAAGCTGATGCCTCTTTTAAACGGTTGAATAAATCCGTCTTTCGAGCGAGTTCCTTCCGGAAAAATAATCAACCAGATGCGGTCCAAGCCCGTAAGGAGCGAGGTGCAAAGTTTAATGGCTTCTCCGCTGCGGTCTTTGCGGTCAATGGGAATGGCCCCCAAACAGTGCTTGGAAAAGAAGGTAAACACGGGGTTTCGAAACCAATAGTCCTTGGCCGCTGAAATATAAAGATTCATCCAGTAACGAAAGGGAACCGCGGCCGCGATGGAGACCGCATCCAAATGACTGGAGTGGTTTGAAATTAAGAGCAGGCGTTTTTCTTTTTGATAAATATCATGAAAGTCACCCACAACTTTCAGTCGAATGTAAAACCGAAAGGCCAGACCCTTCAGAAAAAAACCCCACAGAGCGCGGAAAAACCAACTCATCAAATCAAAATGTCGAGTGAAAAGGGGCAGGTGTCGGATGTGACTGGGCAGCTTCATCCATTGATCATTTTCATAGTTCCAGTCGCGCATCTAATTCCCCTGCAAAAAAATAAAAACATAGTAATAAAGGGGGCCCACAAAAATCAATTTGTCCACACGGGCGAGGATGTCATCTCTTCCGAAAATAAAAATTCCCGTATTCTTAATTCCGATGTCTCGTCGAATCACACTGAGAATCAAATCTCCCAAACGTCCAAAAACGGCAGCAATCAATCCTGCGGCCAGCCAATACTGTTCGGACCGCACAGGAAGCAAATGTCTCATTCCCCAAGCCAGTACCAATGTAAAAACCAGGGCGATCAAAAATCCTTCCAAGGTCACCTTGTTCGAAATCTTTCCAAAAAGTTTAACCTTTCCAAAAGTTCGGCTGACCGCCCAGCAAATGTTTTCACTCACTTCAGTGAGCATCACCAAATAGATCAAAATCAGAATGCCACCGTCCATTTGAGTGAAGCGTGCCAAGTGAAGAAGCGACCATCCAAAAAACGAAAAGCAAATCATCGAAAGTCCCATGTACTGAATCATATGCAGGGCAGAGTTTCGAAGAAGGGGAATCAGAGTGATCGCACCCAAAAAAATCATGGGCGTCAAATCGTAATAGGGCAGCAGGTCCGGGTTGTGAATGGCATAGCCTTCAATGGCAATAAAAATGTAGGTGGTCCAAACAAACCAACTGCGATGGTAGGCCCCCACCATTTGGAAAAAAGTTTTTGCCGACTGAATGCTCAATGCGGTCAAAAAGACCAAGGGCCACGGGTTATCAAGAGCAAGAATCGCAAAAACAAAGGGGATCACAAAGATCCAACTTTTTAAGCTGGCCCAGGCCGAATTCAACAAAGGCCCTTTATTGCTTAAAGAGTAAGTCAAAAGCCCAAGAACAGCCAAAGTTCCCAACAAAAGAAGCACGGTTTGAACATAGAGAGAATTTTCCCAAAGCCCATAGATCATAGATTAAGGTTTCCAATCGATTTGGTGATCTTTGATCTTCTTATACAGGCTGGATCTGGAAATTTGAAGAGTCTTAGCCACCTCGTCAATGTCATGAATCTGTTGAAGAGCAAGTTTAATCAGGTGTCCTTCAAACTGATGGGTCAAAGTGGACAGCCCTTCACTTAAGTTTAAGTTTTGAGCCCCCAAAGGAGAGCTGGAACTTTTTGCGGAAATCCATGGAAGTACATCTTGCGCCCGCAAAAAGGGCAGAGGGGCGTAAAGAGCCGCTTGTTCCACAACCCGTTTCAGTTCACGGAGGTTTCCTGGCCAAGAGTGCTTTTTCAATTCTTCAATGGCGTCCTCATCCACGGTCAGCTTTCGGTAATCTCCTTTAGAGATAAAATGCTGAATCAACGCTCCTAAGTCATCCAACCGGTCACGCAGCGGTGGCAGATTGATTTTTTTACCACTCAGTCTCCACAAAAGATCCTCACGGAACGTTCCTTCTTGAACCATCTTTGCGAGGTTTTGGTTGCTGGCCACAATCACCCGAGTCTCTACAAAATAATTCTCCTGGCCGCCCACACGGCGAGCCTCTCCGGACTCGAGAAATCTTAAAAGTTTGGCCTGAAGCTTCAATGGAAGGGCTTCGATTTCATCGAGAAAAAGATCTCCTCCGTGTGCAGCTTCCACAAGACCCATTTTGTCTTTGTCGGCCCCCGTAAAAGCTCCTTTGACGTGACCAAAGAGTTCGCTTTCAAAAAGATTCTCGGGTAGAGCAGAAACGTTGATCGATAAAAAGGGTCCACGCTTTTCTTGCAAATGGAGAAGCTGAGCGGAAACTTCTTTTCCGGTTCCTGTTTCTCCTTCGATCAAAACGGGTCCGCCCTCGCCTTTGAGTTGGGCAATTTGCCTTAAAGCCTTCTGTGAGGCGTCACTTTCCCCCACCCAATGGGGAGATTGCACGGGGCCACGAATTTCAAACAGTGCTGAGACTTTACTCAAAATAGAGGTGAGATCCTCCGGATCCACGGGTTTCGGCAGAAAGCGGGTGGCACCAGCCTTGATGCAAGCCTCCATAAGGGCGCGGTCCAAATCTCCGGACATGGCGATGACTTCCAGAAAGGGGTGAGTCTTCAAGAGAGTTCGAATGACTTCCACGCCCTCTTGCTTGTCCATATTTCCTGAAAGATGCAAATCCACCAACGCGCAGTGAAACCCCCGCGGCGGCAAATTTTTAGGATTCTGTGTGGAAATTTTTCTCCACCCTTCTGGCAGAGAAAGAGAAATGGATTCGTGAATGAGCGGGTCGTCGTCAACGACGAGCAATGTGAGGTCTCTCACGGCAATTCGTCTCCTTATTCAGTGACAATCGAACCCCATCCTCGCTAGAATTGCAACACATGATAAACCTAAAAGTTTTACTCCTCGAAAACATTCATTCGTCCGCACAAGAGTCCCTTCAGGCTGCCGGATTTCAAGTTGAAACCCTCAAAGGCGCGCTCTCCGAGTCTGAGCTCATTGAAAAGCTCAAAGACTTTCAAGCGGTGGGCTTGCGATCCAAAACACAAATTACCGAAAGGGTTCTCAAAGAGAGTCCTCATTTAGAAAGCGTTGGCGCTTTTTGCATTGGGACCAATCAGATTGATTTGGAAATGGCCAACCGATTGGGCATTCCGGTTTTCAATGCGCCTTACAGCAACACTCGAAGTGTGGCCGAGTTGGTGATTGCAGAGATGATTGCCTTGTCTCGAAAGCTTGGGGATGTGAACCGCAAAGCTCATGAGGGCCAGTGGGCCAAAAGTGCCTCAGGATCTTTTGAAATCCGTGGCAAGACTTTGGGAATTGTGGGTTATGGTCACATTGGAAGTCAGGTCAGTGTGCTTGCGGAAAGCATGGGTCTAAAGGTTCTTTACTTTGATATTGTGAAAAAGCTTCCTCTTGGGAATGCCCATGCCATGGAATCTTTAAAAGACCTGATGTCACAATCGGATTTTGTTTCCCTTCACGTTCCAGAAACACCTTTAACTCCGGGGATGATCGGCGGCGAAGAGATTTCGTGGATGAAAAAGGGCAGCTACCTAATCAACGCCAGCCGAGGATCTGTGGTCGACATCGAAAGTTTGGCCAAAGCCTTGGAGTCGGGACATCTTCATGGAGCGGCTGTGGATGTGTTTCCCACCGAACCCAAAAACAATCAGGAGCAATTTCAAAGCCCTCTTCAAAATTTACCCAACGTGATTTTGACTCCTCACATTGGCGGCAGCACCGAAGAAGCTCAAGAGTCCATTGGCCGGGAAGTCAGTCACTCTTTGATCGAGTATTTTTTGAAGGGTGCAACATTAGGCGCGGTAAATTTCCCTCAATTGGAAATACCTCCATTGAAGGAAGAGGCCCGTCGCGTGTTGAACATTCACAAAAACGTTCCCGGAGTTTTGGGAGAGATCAACGGTTTGGTTTCAAAATCTGGTGCCAACATTCGAGCCCAGTATCTTTCTACAGATTCTGAAATCGGATATTTGGTGATGGATTTGGAAGTGAAAGATGCCCAAGGTCTATGTGCAGACATTCAAAATCTTAAAACCTCCATCAAGTCACGGGTGATTTCATGATTGAAGCGCTCCAGTCTTTGCTTTCGAAAGACCAAGTTTTAAATGATGCCAGCACTTTAAGTGAGTACGGACATGATTGGGCAAAGAACATTGATTTCAATGCCAGTGCGGTTGTTTTCCCTCGATCCACCGAAGAGGTGGTGAAGTTGGTTCAGTGGGCGCGAAAGGAAAAGGTGGCCTTGATTCCTTCTGGAGGACGCACGGGACTCAGTGGGGCGGCCACGGCGACCAAAGGTGAAGTGATCGTTTCCTTTCAAAAGATGAATCGTATTTTAGAATTCAGTGATGTGGATTCCTCGGTTTGGATTGAGCCGGGAGTCATCACGGAAGACTTGCAGAATTTTGCCAAAGACAAGGGCCTTTACTTTCCCATCGATTTTGCCGCTCGAGGTTCCAGTCAGGTGGGTGGAAACATTGCAACCAATGCGGGAGGCATTCACGTTCTTCGCTATGGTTTGACCCGAGATTGGGTAATGAGTTTGGAAGTTGTGACCGGCACTGGAGAGGTGTTGAAGCTCAACCAAGGTTTGATCAAAAATGCCACAGGGTATGACTTGCGCCACTTGATGATTGGTTCCGAGGGAACTTTGGGATTTGTTACAAAAGCAGAGATGCGATTGTGTCCTCCTCCAAAAGAAACCATGGTGTTTCTTTTTGCCGTGGATTCTTTGGCTTCCATCATGGAAGTGTTTAAGTCTTTTCGAAAGAATCTTTCTTTAATTGCCTTCGAAATGTTTACCCAGGAAGCGCTATCATTGGTTGTGGAGTCCGAGTCTTCTCGAAAAGCTCCCTTTGATTCCGAATACCCCTATTATTTGGTTGTGGAAGGGGAGAAAGACTCGGTAGACGCTGAAGACCGCGCCTTGGCCTTGTTTGAAGAGTGTGTGGAGAAGGGATTGATTGTAGATGGCGTATTGGCTCAATCCCCACAGCAAGCCAAGGAGCTTTGGAGTTACCGCGAAGACATCAGTGAGTGCGCCACTCCCTTTTCTCCATACAAAAATGACATTTCTGTTCGCATTTCAAAGGTGCCAGGATTTTTGGAGTCCACCGAATCTCTTTTGAAAAAGGAGTATCCGGATTTGCGAGTGGTGTGGTTTGGCCACATCGGCGATGGAAATCTTCACATCAATATTTTAAAGCCCGAAAGCATGGACAAAACCGAATTTTTATCGAAGTGTGCCCATGCCAGTGAATTGCTCTTTCAATCTTTGCAAAAATTTGAAGGCAGTATTTCCGCCGAACACGGAGTGGGAATTGTCAAAAAGCCCTATTTGGAATTTACCCGCTCCAAAGCTGAGGTGGAAATCTTTCGAGGCATCAAAAAATCTTTTGATCCTGATGGAATTTTAAATCCTGGGAAAATTTTTGATCTGTAAAAGCTAGCTGGCTTTTTGAATTTCCATAAAGCGAGAGTCTTCGTGAATCATATAGGCTTGTCCTTGGGTGCGTGAATCATGGATCCGACTCAAAATGGCCAAAGCTTCATTCACCCGTGACAAACCTTGAGCCGGGCAGGCGAGAAAAAGACTTTCCATTTTTTCACCCAGTTCGGTGATTTCCGGAATTCCATAGGTTTTTCCGGTGCCTTTCATTTTGTGAAAATCTTCCTTTAAGGCATCCATGTTCTTTGCGTCCACATGGGATTGAATGCCTTCAATGCGTGAGGGAATTTCTTCCAAATATTCCTTTTGCAGTTGTTTTAAAAGGTCATCCAAACTCATGAGGCCTCCGCGTGATTTTCTGCACTTTTAAAGCGCCATTTCTTAATGGTAAAAAAGAAGGTGCTGCCCTCTCCGGGCTTGGAAGTAAGACCAATTTCCCCTTGGTGCTCTTCAACGATGGCTTTTGCAATGGCCAGCCCAAGTCCGGTGCCTTTGACCAAAGGATTGTTGGGGCCAGTGACCTGTCTGAATTTTTGAAAGATCAATTTTTGATCTTCAGGATCAATGCCTTTTCCGTGATCTTTCACTTCAAAGCGAATGCCCTCTTGATCCGAAAGGATCACGCGAGCAATCACACAATCTCCTTTTGGCGAAAACTTGATGGCGTTGGACATTAAGTTGGTCAGCACCTGTTGAATGCGGTCCTGATCAATTTCCACTTGGACATTCTCCGCATGATTTTCGAAAACCAAATCCACGCCAGCACTTTGAGAAAGGCCCTGCAAACTTTTAAATGTGGTTTGCACCAGGTCGGATGCAGAAACCCAAACGGTGGTCAGCGGCAACTTGCCAGCTTCGATCTTTGCCAAATCTAAAAGATCATTGATCAATCGAATCAGGCGGTCCGACTCCATTTCGGCAATTCCTAAAAGTTCGGAGGCCACTTCGTTCATATCTCCGGCCATTCCTCCACGCATGAGCGACAAAGAACCTTTGATTGAAGTCAGTGGAGTTCGAAGTTCGTGACTGGCGATGCTTAAGAAATCCGATTTGGCTTGGTCTAAACTTTTGAGTTCATCGGTATGGGTGATCACTCTTTGAGCCAGAGAGTTGAAGCTGGAGTGTAGGTTTCCGATTTCATCATTTCGAGGAACGCCAAACTGATAGGTGTAACGGTTGTGCAAAAAGTCCAACATCTTTGAAGACAAGGACTCAATGGGCTTGATGACAAGAACTTTGATAAAGCTGTGAAGAAAGGCAAAGCCAATCAGAAGTCCAACAACTCCAAGCCCTGTAAGAAACAGAACCTTTTTCTCCAGGTAGTTCATTTGGTTGAGAGTGTAGCGCCGAAATTCAGTTTCGTTGGTGCGAAAGGTTTTAAAATGTTTTTGAAAGCTGCGGCGGTGTCTTTTGTCAGCCTTTTCTAAAAGCAATTCCATTCCCGCCAATCGCAAGGTGGGCTTCATCGGAGCCGCTTTTGCCTTGAGTTTTTCAATGGTCCCCGGAGTCAGCTTCAGGTCCGAAGGAAGTTGGTTCAGTTCCAACTCCATTTGATTGCCCAGCTCGACCTGCATGCGCAAGGATTTTAACTCCATAAAACTCATGTAAGCCATAAGATTGAGTCCTAGGGAAATTCCAAAGATCAAGCTCATCAGCAAAAAGAGTTTGGAGCGGATGGATTTCACGCGGCGACTTTCTCCATCAAACTTTGAATGGAGGCGTTTAGGGTCATAGGATCAAAAGGTTTTGCGATAAAGCCCAAACCGATTTTTTCGAAAGCCGCCACATCACTGTCTTGAGATTTAGCGCTCAAAAAAATCACTGGTTTCGGTTGAGGCGATTGAGATTGGTAAAGTTCACAGACTCTCAGGCCGTTCAGTTCGGGCATCATTTCATCCAGAAGAATCACGTCGTAGTCTCCGCTGAGGGCTTTTTCCAACGCGGTTTTTCCGTCAGAAACCCACTCCACTTGGTGTCCGCCCATTTTTTCGAGCGCCAAACAAGCAATCTTTGAAATGTTGTGATCGTCTTCCGCCAAGAGAATATTCATTTTAGGAAACCTTTCGAGTTGAGGAGCCGTGAGTGAAGATCCACTTTCTCACTTTTTGGAGGTAGCTTTCGCGAGCGCCCAAGTAGGTGAGGGTGTAGCGCCATTGGTGATTCTCTAAGGAATCTTTGTGGCTCACTTTCATTAAAGGTGGTTCTTCCCCAAGATCTTTTGAGAAAAACGCACAGGAAAGTTCTAAGGTTTTTCCCAAAGGATAGTTGGCTCCGGTTTCTATTTGAATTTCAACTTCGGAAATGCTGAGAATTTGCATATCCACCTGAACTTTTCCATAGGAGTTTTCGGCGTCCGGATCCAAATGAATCTTCGGATGTTCCTTGGGTGGATTTTTGCGAAGGATCAGATCAATCTTTTGAATAAAAATCATGGGATCGATGGGCTTTACGATGTAGTCGTCCACACCCACTTTGATGGCCTTTTCGATGTCTTTGCGTTCACGCAGACCGGTGAGCATGGCAACGGGAAGATCTACGAATTGAGGATCGCGCTTAAGAGTTTGCACCAATTCGAATCCAGAATAGTGAGGCATGTTCGCATCAGAGACGAGAAGGTCTAAACTTTGGTGATTCAAAATGTCCATGGCCTGCATGGCATCAGACGCCACAAAGACCTCATGATTTTCATGGGCCAAAACCGCTTTCGCCAGTTTTAAAATGTCGCCATCATCATCGACCACTAAAATTCGCGCCAAAGAGAAGTCCTCCTTATAAGGGCTCATCGGCATTTTTGCGGGAAAGCCTTATTTTTCGTCGGGGAAGTTGTGCAAAAATGTTGAACTTTTGGATAGGCCTTGGTCTAAATCAAAGGGTGAAAAAGAATTTAGCCAGCTTGGATCGAATCCTACGTTTTTTTATTGGTTTATTTTTAGTGGCCTGGGGCCTTGGCGGTGGACCGACCTGGTCTTTTGTCGGTTTGTATTTGTTGGCTTCCGGCAGTTGGGGCTACTGTCCCATTTACAAGTTGATCTCTTCTGAACGCTTGTAGACTTTGTGTTTGTTTGCGGGTTTTTCCCGTCTTTTGATTTCCATTTCTTTTGAAAAATGAAGCCTTAGTTGTGTTGGATCGTCTGTGACGGCGAATTTTAAATTGCATTTTGAATCCCAAAAATTTTTAGATTTTAACCAGGGATTCTTTTTAAGAGACAACTTTTGGAGAGATTTAATTCATCGAATATTTTTGATGGGTCTGAAATTGAACCTTAAAAATTCCTTTGGCGGACGCGATTAGAATTTTAGAAAGATCGTCATGAAACTGTTTTCAATAGTAAAAATATCGTTTTTTTGGGGTTCGGCTGAATTGCAGTTTCAAATTTCACTTCTATAAGTAAATTCCTTCAGTAGGTATCGGATATCGGGAAGTCGAAAAATGTTATTTTGTTGACGTGATTTTGGGTCTTTAAAACTCCGTCTGTGAAGACTTTTTTATTTTAACGAGATCGGGAATGTGTTTTGTAAACTCACGCCAAGGGCGAAGTCAGAATGGTGTTAAATCGTCTATGGCAGCGAATTTTAAATTGCATTTTGAATTCCGAAATTTTTAGAATTTAACCACGGACTCTTTTAGAGAAACAACTTTTGAAGAGATTTAATTCATCGAATATTTTTGATGGGTCTGAAAGTGAGCCTTAAAAATTCCTTTGGCGGACGCGGCTAAAATTTTAGAAAGATCGTACTGATACTGTTTTCAATAGTAAAAATATCGCCTTTTTGGGGTTCGGTTGAAATACAGTTTCAAATTTCACTTCTAAAAGTAAATTCCTTCAGTAAGTATCCGTTATCCGTTATCCGTTATCCGTTATCCGTTATCCGTTAGTAGAGAATCTATTTCATAAAATATTTTTTTGTTGACGGAATTTTGGATCTTTAAAACTCCGCCTACAAAGACTTTTCTATTTTTGTGAGATCGGGAATGTGTTTCATGAATACGCGCCAGGGGCGAAGTCAGAGAGGCTTTTTAAGCTCTCTGGCAAGGTCTTTGAAATTTCACTGACATTTTAAAAACCTCAAAAAACGGGAATTCTAAAACCCGTGTTATCCTTCGGACTTGCAAAGAAGGCTGCATTGGAAATCATTTTTTCCAGTCCCTGCAGTGGGTTTTTAATTGATTTTCTATCCGTACCTTAAAAGGAGAAGTCTGATTTTATGAAGCAATTGAATCTGATTCCTCCACCAAGATTAGAATGTGGTGGATCCCTGCAAAATACGCGAAAACACAAAAGAGTTTTGTGTTCCAAGCGCCCTTTACATTTGGTTCTAAAGGCAAATAGAAACACGCTTTTCAAAAATCGAGAATTTATCCACCAAACCCTAAAGACGCAGGCCAAAAAATTTGGTCACAAGCTCCAATCTCGCAGTGTTCAAAAGAATCACATTCACGTTCTGATGCAAATTTCCAGTCGGTTGGAATATCTCAAATTTATTCGAGCACTGACAGGTCTGATTGCGCGAAAACTAGGAAGAGGAATTTGGAAATTTCGGCCCTACACAAAGATCTTGAGTTGGGGCCGCGAAATCAAAAACGTCACCGGCTACATCCTACAAAACGAGCTTGAGGTCTTTGGAGTCCGCGCTTACAGACCTCGAAAGAGCTCTAAGAATCGTGAGTTCACTGGAGACCGTTTGCGGAAGCCTATTGAATAATCTAGAGACCTAATTTTTGCCCGGTTTAAAAGTACTATGCTCGCATGAAGTTTTAAGTACAGATCCATCTTCATAAACCGCTGGACAACTCGCGGAAACATGAAATCTCTTCCAGAAGAAGAGAAGAAGAGAAGAAGAGAAGAAGAGAAGAAGAGAAGAAGAGAAGAAGAGAAGAAGAGAAGAAGAGAAGAAGAGA
>MDTD01002765.1_pt1 | contig 13518 bp, 8 predicted proteins | sample 811221 | NCBI WGS metagenome assembly MDTD01 (sample SAMN05326646, study PRJNA326480) | marine metagenome | isolation source: seawater | place: Pacific Ocean: South West | collected 2011
GGTCGCCTACGACTGGGTCGACGATGTCCCGGAGGTCCGCGTCAAGCGCCCGGGCGTAGACAAGTACACCTTCGACGGCGGCGCTCAGTAGGGCTCTCCCCCGTCCGTCCACGGCGCGCACGTTCCCCGGGAGCGTGCGCGCCGCGCGTTTCGGACGAGATCGTTCACTCCTGAAGCAAAAAAAACGGAGCCGGCAGCCGAAACTGCCGACTCCGCGGGTTCCACCCCTTCGCTCAACCTGACGCGGGCCGCAATACCAGCCCAGCGCTTGACCGACCCTCCCCCCAGAGAAGTCGGCAGTCAAGGTCCGAGGTTTCCTCCCCCGTCCGAGGACGAGGTCGAGAGGAGCTTGCACTCCTCCCACAAGGAGGTTCTTCCAACCGAACGCCCCCTTTGCGGAATCGGGCCGGAGGACTGAAGGCAAATCCGGCGACGAGCGCGCGTTGCGGTCTAGAATGCGAGTGTCCCCGGGACATCCCTCAAAACCGTGACGCAGATCCCCCACCTCCTGCTCGCGTTCCTGATCCTGACCGCCGCACCGCTGGGCGCGGCGCAGCAGGAGCAGAAAGCCGCTCCCGAGTTCGACTCCCAGGGAGTCGGCTGGGGCCCGTGGTGGGTCCTCGGACCCTTCGACCACGAAGTCGGCGCGACCTCCGTCGTCCCCGACCACAAGCCCGAGAAGGAGTTCCGCAAGATGAAGGCGGGCAAGCCCTGGAAAGGGCTGGAGCAGGACTATCGCGGCAAGGGCAAGGCCGAGATTGTGTGGACGCGCTTCGGCCCCGAGAAGCGACACGAGCCGGACATCGGGATGATCAATCTGGTCGCCACGGTTCCGCCGGTCGCGGGGGTCGACAAGTGGAACGAGAACGCCGTCGCCTATCTCTACCGCGAGGTGCACGCCCTGCGCCCGGTCGAGGTCGACATCATGTTCGGCAGCGATGACGGGGTGCGCGCCTGGGTCAACGGCGAGCTGAAGCTCAGTCGCAACGCGGCGCGCGGCGTCAGCGTGCGCGATGAACGGCTGAAGCTCCGGCTCGAAGAAGGCGTCAATCACCTGGTCTTCAAGATCAACAACGGCGGCGGCGCCTGGGGCTTTCAGATGGCGCGCTACGCGCACATCAAGCAGGAGCGCATCAACACCGCGATCGACAAGGGCGTGGACTGGCTGCTCAAGCGCCAGCTGATTGACGGCTCGTGGGGTGAGGAGCACGGGCGCTATCGCAATGGCATGACCGCGCTCGCGGTCTATACCCTGCTGAAGTCCGGGGTGCCCGCGCGCCACCCGGCGATCCTCGAGGCGCTCGCCTTCATGGCCGAGTCGCCGACCACCATGACCTACTCGGCGGGCTGCCATCTGATGGCGCTGGAAGCGCTGCGCGACGAGGAGTACCTGCCGTGGATGGAGGAGATCCTCGGCGACCTGCTGTCCTGGCAGAACCGGCAGGGCGTCTGGGGTTATCCGACCGGACACCCCGACCTCTCCTGCACTCAGTTCGCCGCGCTCGGTCTGCGCGCCGCGGCCCAGGCGGGGCTCGAGATTCCAGATCGGGTCTGGGTCGACCTGGCGGACGGCACCCTGGCCTACCAGCTCAAGCGCGAGCGCGTCGATACGCCGAACGCGCTCGAAGAGGCCTACGGCAACAAGCTCTCGGTGGCCGGCTTCTCCTACCGCGACGTCCACCCGATGAGCGCCCGCGGTTCCATGACGACCGCGGGCATTGCCACGCTGGCCATCTGCCTGGAGCAGCTCGGCGATCGCTGCCCGGGCAATCTGCGCAGCCAGATGGAGCGCCAGATTGAGTACGGCATGAACTGGATGATCGTCCACTGGTCGGTCAGCTCCAATCCGGGCCTCAATCATTGGCACCACTACTACCTGTACGGGCTGGAGCGCGTCGGCGCGATGCTGGACACCGAACAGGTCGGTCCGCGCGAGTGGTACTGGGATGGCGCTGAGTTCCTCTGCAATCAGCAGGTGAGTCAGGGCATCAACCTGGGCGCCTGGCCCGATCCCTACGGGCGCACGGAGTCCGCCACCTGCTTCGCGCTGCTCTTCCTGCGCCGCGCCACTCAGGCGGCCTTCACCGACCCGCACGGCAGCGCGGCCAAGAAGGTCGCCAAGTCTGACGTCAAGGCGGCGCCGGTGCAGGTCGCGGCGATGGCGGCTTCGCCCGCCAGCTTCTGGGTGAACCGCGTCGACCTCGATGCGCTGGGCAACCGCCAGATCGTCGGCGTCGACTACTTTGGCCGCAGCCCCGGCGGAGACTGGAAGCTGCTCGCCTCGCGCGAGGCCCCGGCGGAGCCCAATCCGCGCGAGCGCTTCGCCGGCCGCTACACCTTCATCGCGGCGGGCACCTACGAGATCCACGCGGTCGCCTATCTGGATGACGACAGCGAGATCAAGACTGGCGTCGCCAGCATCACGGTCGAGGAAGCGACCGAAGCCGGGATCCGCAGCTACCCGCAGGATGCGGCCAAGAATCTGATGCCAAGCGGCCAGCCCGAGGTCCAGGTCAGCTCCGGCGGCGGCCCGCGCAACCTGATCGACAACAAGATGGTCACTGGCTGGACCTGCGCCGGCAACGACGCCACCCCCACCATCGAGTTCGATCTGCAGCGCCCGGTGACGGCCGACAAGCTACTGTTCACCCACGCGCGGACCCGCCCGATTCAGCAGAACAACAACCCGCGTGTCACCAAGGTGCGCGTGTGGATCGACCGCGAAGATCCGATCGATGTCGCCATCGATCCGGACTACCGCACCAAGTCCGTGATGCGCCTGCCCGAGGCGACTTCGATCCGCAAACTGAAGATTCAGATTCTCGAGGCGACCGGGGGCGAAGTCGGCAAAGCCGCGCTCGGCTTCAGCGAGATCGAGCTGCAGGGGCCTCGGAAACGACGCGGCCGACGCTAGCCTGGGGCCCATGCTATTCCGCGGCCTGCGCGGCGCTGAGATTCTGCTGCTGCTGGGCTTCCTGGCAGCGGGCACCTGGCTGCGCGCCATCGACATCGCCGATCGTCCGCTGCAGGTCGACGAAGCGGAGTCGACGATCAACGCGCTGACCATTCTTGAGCACGGCTACCCCAGCGATCACTACATGGGGCTGCCGATCTACGAGAACACGCTGTCGGTGCCGTGGCCGGAGAGCGAAGAGTACGAGTTCAAGGACAGCAGCTACTCCGAGGCCGGCGTGGCGATCTACCACGCTTGGCTGCCGCTGTACTCGATCGCCGCAGCGCTGAAGCTGGCAGGCATCGAACCGGACCCGCCCACCGACTCGCTGCGGCCGCGGCACGAGGGCGAAGCCCTGGGCTTTCGCACCCTGGTCCCGCGGCTTCCCTCGCTGTTCTTCAGCCTGGTATTCATGCTGGCCATGTTCGGCCTGGGCCGCGCCACCGGGGGTCCGGTGGGCGGCTGGACCGTGCTGCTGCTCGCCAGCTGCACCGAGGTCGTGGTCAATCTCGGCTCGCCGGCACGCTACTACTCGGCGACGATGGCGCTGTCCGCGCTCGCCGGGCTGACGCTCTGGCAGCTCGCCACGCAGCACCGCCGCCGGGACTATCTGGCGCACGGGACCGTGATGGCGCTGCTGTTCCACACCCACGTGCTGTCCTGCCTCGTCCTCGGGGTGCTGTCGCTGAGCCGCCTGCCGCGGCTCGCACGAGACGGGCAGGGCGGCTGGCGAGCGGGCTTCCTCCCCGGCGCGGTCTGGTGCGGCGGAGTCTTCTTGCTCGGCGTCGTGCCGTGGATCTTGGCCACGGGCTTCCCAGGAGATGCCGGAGCGATCCCGAAAGCCTGGGAGGTCATGGAACTGCCGGGCGATCTGCTGACGCTCTCCGGGCAGCGTCTCAGCCAGCTGATCCCGATCGCGCTCGGCGTGGCCTGGGTGGTCGTGGCGCGCGCCTTCGGGAGCCGCCTCCCTGGCTGGGCGACCAACCCGGTGCTGGCCCACGCCGGCGCCCTCTTGCACTTCTTCCTCTGGGGCGCGCTGGCCTTCTTCGCCTTCAGCTTCCTGATTCCTCTGATCAGCTACTTCCCGGCCCGCATGTCGATGATGCTGGCCGCACCCAAGCTGCTGTTCATCGGCGTGCTGATCAGCGGCGTGCTGACGCATGGCCTGCGCGTGCGCCAGCAGTGGGTCGCCCCGCTGGCCGCGCTCGCCCTGCTGATCGGATCCGGGCGCACCGCCGACCTTCTCAGCGAACATGAAATCGAGCAGAGCGCGCTGCCGATCATCGCCGAGTACTTCGCCGAGGAGGACTTCGCCAGCCCGGCCCGGCTCTACACCGAACCCAACCAGCAGCTTCCGCTGCAATACGTGCTGGGCCTGCCGGCGCAGAGCATCGCGCCGGTCCGCAAGAGCTTCCTGGACGCCTACCCGGGCGAGATCGTGTTCCTGGACTGGCCTCAGTTCGCCCCGGAATGGACGGCCGAGCGGGTGGAGGATCTGCTCGGAGCCGATGATCCGCGTGCCACGGCGGTGGCCCGCGAGATCACGATCGAGCGGGTGCGCGAGGACATCCTGGCCCAGGGTGGCCGGGTCCAGGGCCCCGAGGCCCGCCCGATCGCCGTCCCCGATGCGGTGCGTCAGGCCCGGAACCAGGAGGCCCAGCGGCCCCTTCGGGGTTGGTGGACCGGGATCCCGGCCTTCTTCGGCTTCGAGGTCCGCGACCACGATTTCGCCTGGAAGGTCTTCTTCTACCGCTTCGTCGACCCTTTGGCGCGCTCGGGAGCAGGCGCCAACTACGCGGAACGGCTGCGGGGCGCCTCGGCGCGGATCCTCCCGGGCAGAACCGGAGTGGTCTACCGCGCCCCGCTTCAGAGCGGCGCGGTGTCCGACCGATAGGCCCCTGTGGAGCCCGCAAGATCCATGACCCAGGAAGGCCCCGCTCGACTCTCGCTGCTATCCGAAGATCCGCGCCCCAGCTCCCTGGAGGTGTCGGTGGTGATGCCCTGCCTGAACGAAGTCCGCACTCTCGAGGAGTGCGTGCTCAAGGCGCAGCGCGCGATCGAAGAGCACGGCTATGCCGGCGAGGTCATCGTCTCGGACAACGGCAGCACCGACGGCTCCATCGAGCTGGCCGACCGACTGGGCGCCCGCGTCGTGCACGCCCAGCGCAAGGGCTACGGCGCTGCGCTTCAGGCCGGGATCGAAGCCGCCCACGGCGAGTTCGTCGTGATGGGCGACTGCGATGGCAGCTACGACTTCGCGCACCTCGATCGCTTCATCACCGAGCTGCGCAAGGGCCACGATCTGGTCATGGGCAATCGCTTCGCGGGCGGCATCGCCCCCGGCGCTATGCCTAAGCTGCACCGCTACTTCGGCAACCCGGTGCTGAGCACGATCGGCCGACGCATCTTCGGTCGCCGGGCCGGCGACTTCTACTGCGGGCTGCGCGGCTTCCGCAAGGACACCTACGAGCGGCTCAGCATCCGCTCCGAAGGGATGGAGTTTGCGCTGGAGATGGTCTCGAAGATGACCATGCATGGCGCCCGCGTGACCGAGGTGCCGACCACGCTTTCGCCGGACGGTCGCGATCGCAAGCCGCACCTGCGCACCTGGCGGGACGGCTGGCGCAGCCTGCGCCTGTTCCTGCTGCTCAGCCCCAAGTGGCTGTTCTGGTATCCGGGCCTGCTGATGATGCTGGTCGGATTCGGGCTGGGCGCTCGCCTCGTCGCCGGTCCGCTGCAGATCGGCGACCTCAGCCTGGATGTGCACACGCTGGCCGCCTGCGCCGCGATTGGTCTGATCGGATTCCAGTCGGCGCTGTTCGCGGCGCTGGCCAAGGCCAAGGCGGTGCGATCGGGCCTGCATCCCTCCAGCCCGAAGGTGGATCGTCTGTTCCGCGTGCTCAGCATCGAGCGCGGCTTGCTGCTCGGCGGAAGCCTGGTGGCAATCGGCGCCTGGGGCATGTTCGCCGCCTTCTTCAGCTGGGCGGGCAAGTCCTACGGCGAGCTCGACCCCTTCCGCACGATGCGCGTCGTCATCCCTTCGCTGCTTGGGCTGGCGATCGGCGCGCAGATCGTGCTGGCCTCCTTCTTCCTGAGCTTCACTGCCTTCGTCGAGCAATCGCGTGGCCCCCGCCTCGGCGGTCCCGCTGATTCTGCATCGGAGTGATGCCGTGCGCATCGGCCTGCTGACCGAGTATCCGCTCTCGCATCGCGCCGGCTGGCAGTCGACGGTGCGGCGAATCCGCGAAGCGCTGGAGAAGCGCGGGCACGAGATCGTCCTGCTTCACGAGGCCCCGGACCCGCACCGCGCCTGGAAGTTTCTGCGCCGGCTGCGCGGCAAGGTCGGGCGGACTCATCTGAACGAGGAGCAGGTCCGACGCGGCGCGGCGCAGGCCGACCTCCGGGCGCAGAGCGTGGACCTGATCCTGTCCGTGATGGGCAGCCGACTGCTTGCCGCCATGCGAAGCGACCGGCCGGCGGTCTACGTGACGGACGCGACCGGCAAGCGCCTGCGGGCCGAGTATCCCGCTCATCGCGCCCAACCAAAGCCCAGCCATGCGGTCGAGGAGAGCGTCATGGCGCGCTGCGCGCTTCACGTCTACTCCTCCGAGTGGGCGCGCAGGTCGGCGATCGAGGAGTACGGGATCGACCCCGCGCAGGCGGCGGTGATCCCGCTGGGCGCCAACCTCGAGCCCGAGCCCGACTGCGCGCCGGATCCCCCAGCGCCTGCGCCCTGCCAGCTGCTCTTCGTCGGCCGTGACTGGGAGCGCAAGAACGGCGCAGCCTGCTTCGACATCCTCGCAGAGCTTCAGCGGCGCGGGGTCGATGCCCGGCTGCAGCTGGTGGGACAGCCCGCCCCCGAGATTCCGCCGCAGCTCGCCGACTGCGTCGATCACCTCGGCTGGCTTGAGGTGGAACGAGCTGCCGATGCTCGCCGCTATCGCGAGGCCTATCGGAGCAGCCACTTCCTGCTGCTGCCGACGCAGGCGGACTGCACCCCGATCGTCTGCGCCGAGGCCAGCGCGTTTGGCCTCCCCACCATCGCCCCGGAGGTCGGTGGGCTCAGCGCGATGGTCGAGACCGGGAGCAATGGCGTCCTGCTTGCGCGCGAGGCGACGCCGGCGGACTACGCCCGTTGCATCGAGGATCTGTGGCGTGATCAGGAACGTTACCGCGCCCTGCGCGCGAGCAGCGCGCGGCGGCACCGCGAGCTGCTCAACTGGGACGCCTGGGCAGCCGCGATCGAGCCGATCCTGCAGCGTGCCCGACAGACGCGGGCCGCCTGAGGCGACCCACTTACCGGAAAGTGCTCGCCGTGCGCACCCGGAGATAGCTCAGCAGCACCCAGCTGACGAGCGCGCTCCAGCCCATCCAGGCGACGCTGTCCAACTGGGTATAGACCACGAACAGCATGGCAGCGAAGACCGAGAGCCAGATGTAAGCGATGCTCTTGCCTCGCCACATCGCCGTCGCGGCCACCATCGAGCCGAAGTGCGAGACTGGCAGCACGGCCCAGAGCCTGCCGCTGAGGGAAGCGGAAGGGCGCAGCGCATCTAACTCGACGATCACGTAGATCAGTCCCAGCAGGTGAATGAGCTGAAGCAGGCCGAGGTAAAGCTGGAGCGCGCGGAACAAGCTCAGTCCCCCGCTCCGGCGCGACCGGGGCGGCTGTGATCCTGGTGCAGCACCAGCAGTGCCCGCAGATCGGCGGCCAGCCGCGTCGAGGGTCGTCCTTGCCGCTTGGCGTAACGCAGGAAGCCAGTGGGATCGACGAAGCCGTACAAAGGCCGGCGCCAGCCCTGAATCGTGCGCGTCTCTTCTTCGAGCGGCTCGGGCCGCGCGTGCACCAGCACATCGAAGCCGTCCTTCAGATAGGGCCCGAAGTCCTCGCGCAGCAGCGCCATCTGCGACTCGGGGAAGGAAGGCGGCACCAGAACCAGCAGGCCCTGGCTGGCGGCCTCGGCGTCGAGCGCGTCCAGCAGGCGATTGAGTTCGTCGGCGATCTCGTCGTACCAGTCTTCGGGGCTCAGCTCCTCGCGCTTGGCCTGGGTCTGCTCGGGGTACCAGAGCAGGATGGTGCCCGAAGGCGCGAGCGGCAGCCCGGTCACCGCGCGGTCGACCATCCAGCGCCACTTCTCATCGCCGCTGCGCTGGGGATGCAGCCCGTTGCCGGTGGCGCGGGCGCCCGGTACGTGCGCGGACCGATCCAGCCGCCGCCAGCGCGGCAGCGAGACCTTCATCGCGCCGGTCGAGGTGTACCAGCCGATCCGACCGTGAATCGCGCTGCCGTCGAGCGTGGAGATCGTGCCGTGGTGTTTGCCATCCAGCCAGATGTCCGCGGTCGGGCCGTCGACTTCGATGGTCAGCTCGAAGAAGCGGCGGTCGCCCGGAATGGAGTGCGAGCCGTTCTTTGCCCCCTGCCGCGCGTACAGCGCGTCCAGGCTCCAGCGCACGCCCTCGATCTGCACCTGCTCCTCGCGGCCGGTCGCGTACTGCCAATCACCCATCGACAGGCCCATGCGCACCTGCCGATCGCGGCGCGTCCAGCCGACCACCAGACCGCCTTCGAGCAGGGCCGTGGTCGGCTCGATCTGCATCTGCACCGCGTAGCGGCCTGCCTCGAACCAGTGGTCGGCGAAGACCACGGCGTCGCGGCGATGCGAAGTCCGATCCAGCTCGCCAGTCCCGACGCGCGGCTTGCGCCGCCCGACGTGCAGCGCGCGCGTCTCGTCTTCGTACCACAGTCCCTCGACCAGCGAATCCTCCTTGCCGTTCAGCGGGTACTCGGACCAGCCGAAGTCACGCATCAGTCGCCACGGCGGGCTGAAGGGATGCAGCTTGCTGGCCGAACTGCCCAGGCGCTGCGCCTCGCTCCAGGCAGGAGCGACTCCGCGATCGATCTCGCCTTCCTGGAGCCGCACCACTTCGCGGCGCGGTTCGGTGAGGGGCGGCAATCCCAGCCAGGCGGCGAGCTCGTTGTGATCCGCCGCCAGCGCCGTGGCGCTCAGCTCATGGCCCGCTGCCGCCGCTGCCTCGGAAGCCTCCTGCAAGGCGGCGAGCAAGGCCTGGACCGCGCCCAGATCGCGCACAAAGGGCGCCGCCTCGCCCGCTTCGGCCGGGGCACGCGCCGCCTCCTGGGCGTCGACCTTGTCCTTCTCCCAGGTCCGCAGCGCCGGAGGCAGCCGAGTCGGCCGCAGCCGCGGCCAATGTCGCACCATCCAGGCCGCGTCCTCGTTCTTGGCCGCATCCAGTTCTTCCGCGAAACGATCGATCGTCGCCGGCGCCAGCTCGTCGACCGAGAGCGCCCAGGTGTAGGCATCGACCGCCTCAGCATGCTTGCCGAGGTCGGCGAACAGGTCGCCGGCCATCCGCGCATGCTCCTGACCGAACCAGGGCTCGGCGCGGCGGCGCAGCCAGGTCCAGGTGGGTTCATCGCGGACCACTTCACCGGGATCACTGCCCGGAACCGACTGGGTGTAACGATCCCGCCAGGCCGCGGGCTCTTGGTTGTTGAAGCCGCGCAGCCAGCGCGTGAAGCGCTCGCTGAACTCGTCGAAGTCGGCCGGCCGACCGTTCTCGCCGTCGCAGAAGTAGGCCTCAAAGACCTTCACCGGGTCGTTGCGCAGCCGCTTGCGCTCTTCCATGAACTTCTGCAGCGCATCGTGATAGAGCGGCGCGCGCTCGCGCTGGGCCTCACCTTCGGCGGGCGGCGGCCAGCTGCCCTCTTCGCCAAACTCCTCGCCGTCGACATCTTCGCTGCCGATCCAGGTGTTGAGGTAGACGTACAGCGAATAGCCCGCAGTGTAGTTGTCGCGGTACTCTTCCTGCGTCCCCGCGACGATCTCGCGCAGCTTGTCGGCCTCGTCGTAACCCAGGCGCAGCGTGCCGGCCTGGGTCCCGTAGCTGCAGTGGTTCGGGACGAAGTTCTCTTCCTTCATCGAACCGTAGGCGCCGGCCGTCCAGCTGGCCTTGCCTTCGACCAGCCAGCCGGGCAGGCCGGGGTAGATGGCCCCGTCAAAGCGGTGGGTCAGCTCGTGCGTGATCCCGCGCCCGAGGCCCGGGATGGTCGACATCGTGAACTGCAAGGTGGTGACGTTGCCGCCCTGAAAACCACCGGCCCACCAGTGCGGCGAGCCTTCCGCCTCGAGCCCGTAGGCCTCGGGGACCACGCGCAGGATGCCCTGCTGGCGCAGATTGCCCTGCGGGTCCACGAAGGGATCGCGGCCGAAGAAGTTGGCCAGACGCTGATGGTGATACTCGACCGTCGTCGCCGAGCCGTACAGCGTCTCCCAGCCGCAGGAGGTCTCGACCCGATACCAGTCGCGAGGCGAATGGGTGACCGCCGGTCGCCCGAAGGAGGCCCGGTCGACGGTCAGCTCACGCTGCTGCACCGGGCTCATCGACTCGAGTTCGTCGAGGGTGAAGACCAGCTCATTGACCCGCGCCAGCGCCGCGCGCGCGCGGCCGAGGATGTCGCCGACTGCGCTGGCTTCACGGTCCATCGACGGCGCGGGCGGCCCCTGCAGTTCGTCGCCGAAGCCAGCCTGAGCCACCAGCCCGCGCAGCGCGCGACCCATCCGCACCGCCTCGGTCCACTGCCCGCGGCTGATCAGCGAGTTGCCCTGCTTGCGCATCGCATCCATGACCTCGCGCCATTCCTGGCGGCTCGATTCGATCTGCGGGCCATGCGCCTCCAGCTGCGCGAGCAACTCGGGAGAGGGCGCGGCGATCGCACGCGCGAAGTCCTCGAGCCACTCCTGCTCGACCTTGGACCCAGGACGCCGCCCCTTGGCCTTGCGCTCGATCTCCTTGAGCAGGCCGCGCACGGCGAGCGCGCGCGTGCGCGCGAGGCGCTCGGGCCAGCCGGCCCATTCACCCAGGCTGCCGTCCTCGCCGATGACGCCGCGCAGCGCCCGCGGCATCTTGAGTCGGCCGTTGGCGTCGATGCGAGCGTTGGCCAGATCGATGGCCCAGAGCGCGAGCGCATCCGGGTCGCCGGCCGCGTTCTCGACCAGCAGCTCGAGCACTTCTTCGGGGCGATCGGTGCGGGCCAGCGCAAACAGGAAGTGACCGACCGCCGCCTCGTGGTCGCCGTCCGCCATCGCCTCGCGGCCGAACTCCAGCGCCTGCTTCTCGCCCGTCACCGCCGAGGGGCCGTCCTGAGCCAGAGCCGATGCAGCGAGCAGGACGCTCGCGCACAACAGACCGAAACTGCGTCTCCAGTGCAGCATGCTCAGCGCAGGTCGACGATCTTCCAGCCGCCGTCCACTTCCTTCAGGCCGAAGCGCATGCCTTCGTTGTCGGGCTCCTCGCCTTCGCGAGTGAGCACCGCGTGGACGCGCGCGATCAGCACCCCGTCCTCGCCCAGATTGATGCCCTGCAGCTCCCAGGAGGCGACGCCCAGCCCCTCCTCGAAGAAGGCGTGGGTGAAGCCCTGCTTCCAGGCGCCCTCGCGCTCGGCCCAGGCTGCGGTACCCAGGGCCAAGGCCGCCGCGCGATCCTGCTGCTCGACCGCCTCAAAGTACTTGGCAATGACCTGGGCCGGCCCCACCACCTGATCCGTCCAGGCTTTGGATTCGTCCGCCGGCGGGGCCGTGGCGCTACACGCCGCAAACAGGGAAATCACCAGGAACCACGCGAGGGAACGCATGGCCCCAGTCTAAACGCGCTCGCGGCTCTACCCCTGCGCGGACTTGTGTAGTCCCAGGGTGTTGCCGCCGGGATCGGTGAACCAGGCGAAGCTGCCGCCGTCCGGGATCGGCGTCTCGGGGATGACGGTCGCGCCGCCCGCGGCTTCAATCTGGGCCAGGGTGGCCGGGATGTCCTCGACCTCCATGTAAACCATCACGTACTGATGCGGCTCGTGCCCGAGGCTGGTGATCGCGCCGGGGATCCCGCCTTCGCCGGCGGCCGTGCGCGCGCTGGGCCCGAAGGTCGCGAGCTCCCAGCCGAAGACCTCCTGGAAGAACTTGCAGGTCGCCTCGTGATCCTGGCAACCGATATCAAAGTAGGTGACGGGTGCGGCCATCGGCTTAGTCTAAGGCTCGCCTCAGTCGTCGAGGCAGTGGTTGTTCTTGCGCAGGATGCGATCGAAGGGATCGATGTCCACCGAAGCCCCGGCCGGCACGGTGAGCTCGTTGCCGTCCTGCGGAATCTCGAGCCGCTGCGGCACGCCGCCGATGAAGACCTCGACCGGCATCGGGAAGGGCATGTCCTGCGGCGTCTTCCACGAGAGGTGATAGACGTTGTCGGCGCGGCGTTCGACGACCAGCTCGGGCAGCTCCGGCTGACGGATGTAGAGCTCGAAGAACCAGTCCAGATCCTGGCCGGTCTGCGCCTCGACCAGCGCGAGGTAGTCGTCCGTGGTGAAGAAGTGCACCGCGCCGCCGGAGTCATCCTCGCGGGCATAGGGATCGGCGTAGCACATCTTGCGGAAAGTCTTCATCAGCTCGTCCTTGCCGATCAGCCAGCGCAGGGTGTGCAGCACCCACTCGCCCTTGTAGTAGATGTCGTTGTCGCTCGGCTTCTCGCCCTCGGGCGCGTTGACGTCGAGGAAGTACATCTGCGCGCTCGAGCGCGGCTCGCGCGGCGCCACCGGCTTGACGTTGTGCAGATTTCCGCGCACGCTCGCCAGGTACTCGCGGTACTTCTCGGCGCCGTCGCGATCTTCGACGTAGAGCTTCTGCACGTAGCTTCCGAAGCCTTCGTGGATCCAGAAGTCGTTCCAGTCCGGCGCGGTCACCAAGTTGGCGAACCACTCGTGCGCCAACTCGTGGTGATGCAGCCAGTCAAAGCCGAAGCGGAAGGGCCGGAACTGGTTGCCGTAGGCGATGATGGTCTGGTGCTCCATCCCCAGGTGCGGCGTCTCGACCACGCCGTACTTGTCGGCGCGGAAGGGATACGGACCGAGCGTCTCTTCGAACCAGCGCAGGTGATCGACGAACTCGGGCAGGATCTTGCGACCGTTCTCGATCGATTCAGGCAGCACCCAGAACTGCACCGGCAGCGGCGTGCCGGCCACGCTGGTGTAGGGCGCCTCGAGCTTTTCGTAGGGCGCGATGTTCAGCGCCACCGTGTAGTTCGGAATCGGCGTCGAGACTCTCCAGTGGTAGCTGACGGTGCCGTCGCCGTGGTCTTCGATCCGATCCAGCCGACCGTTGCTGGCCGCGACCAGATCGGAGGGTACGCGGAAGTGCAGGTCCACGCTTTCGGCCTTATCCGAGGGGTGATCCTTGCAGGGCCACCACAGATCGGCGCCCTCCATCTGACAGGCGGTCGCGATCCAGTGCGCGCCCGAAGGCGTCTGCTCCCACTGGAAGCCCCCCTCCCACGGCGGGCGCGGCGCCGTGCGCGGCTTGCCGCCGTAGCGGATCGCGATCTCGTGCACTTCGCCCGGCGCCGCCTGGCCGGGCAGCGCGACCATGAGCAGATCGTTGCGGTGCTCGAAACGCAGCGCATCCCCTGCCTGGTCGAAGACCTTGGCGACCTCAAGCAGCGGGTCCAGATTGAAGAGCACCCGATCGGTCGATGCCGTGATCGCGACCCGCGCGTCTGCGGCCAACGCA
>MDTD01007060.1_pt1 | contig 13516 bp, 14 predicted proteins | sample 811221 | NCBI WGS metagenome assembly MDTD01 (sample SAMN05326646, study PRJNA326480) | marine metagenome | isolation source: seawater | place: Pacific Ocean: South West | collected 2011
GCTTCTTTGTGAATTGAATCAGTCAATTTTTTAAGTGACATAAATAACTCCATAATGACAATAAAATGATATTTATACAATGATTAATGTGATAGGTGACATAATAATAGATGAATATTGGTACGGTGATACTAAAAGAGTTTCGCCTGAAGCTCCTGTACCAATAGTAGATCTTACCAGAAAAAAGATTTCTCTTGGTGGTGCTGGTAATGTATATATGAATATCAGATCATTAGCATCTGATGTTATATTACACGGTTATTATGATGAATCACACGAATATATATTTAATGAGTTACAAGCAACTGGTAATCTAATGATTACTAGTCAAATGCCACATAAATTAAGAATTTTCTCTGGCTCCCATTACATGTCAAGGGTTGATGCCGAAAAGAGAATAGAAGAAAATGATGTACAAGATAAATTCTTTGTACCGAACATATATGATGTAGTTATATTATCAGACTACGATAAAGGAACAGTTAAAGATCCACAAGCGATCATTAAGAAATCTAAAAGGACAATTGTAGACCCAAAGGTCTCACTAAACAAATATAAAGGCGCTTTCATACTAAAGCCAAATCTTAAGGAATTTGAAGACTATATCGGAAGAAAAACAACCGGTAAGTCTTTAATGACAGAGGCTCAACGATTAAGACATGAATTAGAGATAGATCATTTCATTGTCACATTAGGACCAGAAGGAGTTCTATACGTTGGGGATTCTATTGAACACTACGAGGCAACTGCTCAAGAAGTGTTTGATGTAACTGGAGCGGGAGATACCTTCACTGCTGCACTCGCATATGGGATATATAATAACCTAGAAGTACAAGATGCTGTTATAATAGCAAATAAAATGGCTGGTCTAGCTGTGAGTACAACTGGAACTTATGTAATAAATCCTAAAGATTTTAATGAAGCTATGGAAGAGATCTATGAATATATTAATAACCGGACACCGAGGATTCATCGGGAAGAACTTATGGCTCTACTTTAAGTCTAAAGGCCATAACGTTCAAGGTTGGGAATGGGGTGACACACCTGAATTTCTATTACCACGAGACTTAGACTTAGTAATACACTGCGGAGCTATTAGTAGTACTACAGAGTATAATGCAGAAAAACTCATGAAAAAGAATTATGAGTTTACTACTGATTTAATTGTAAAATGTTTAGAAGATAATGTTGATTTGCAATATGCATCTTCAGCTTCTGTTTACGGAGATGGTAAAACATTCAGAGAAACAGATGATTGTCGACCAATGAATGGGTATGCATGGTCTAAATATCTTATTGATCGATTTGTATTAGAATCTATATCAATGCCTTTACCAATTAATATTCAGGGGTTTAGGTATTTTAATGTTTACGGCCAGCATGAGGCGCATAAAGGTGATCAAGCTTCACCTATTAACAAATTTAAAACTCAGGCTTTAGTCGATGAATCAATTATGCTATTTGAAGATTCAGAAAAATATTTAAGAGATTTTATTTTTGTCGATGATATATGTAAAGTACATGAACAAATGATAGACGCTGATGTATCTGGTATTTTTAATGTAGGAACTGGAACAGCTGTAAGCTTTCAATCTATAGGTGAAGCATTTGCAGAAAAATATAATGTTCCTATAAAAAATATTCCGATGCCTGGAAACTTAAAAGGAAATTATCAAGAATTTACACAGGCTAATATTGAAAAGCTTTCTCAATATGTTAATATTGAATGGACTAAAATAGAGGATTACATTGACAAATTATAATATGTGGGGTGAAAATAGTGTTGAAGAAATACAACAAGGTTCACCAGATCAACTCCTAAGTAGAAAACAGTTAAATGAAAAATATAGTAAGCCACTCGTTGCAATAGACAGAGATGGCGTACTAATTGAATGTCATGATAATATAAAAACTAGAGAAAGATTTATTCCTATTGAAGGATCTTTGTCAGCGGTATCTACTATAAGGGCTAAAGGATATAAACTAGCTATTATATTTGATCAACCTGGAATATCACAAAAAAAATTAACTATTGATGAAGTCGAAGAAATGAACGTATATATGATTGAATTATTTGGCCAAGCCGGTTGTCCAAGTATTGACGGATTATTATATAATGCATCAGATTCTAGAGATGATCCATGGTCGAAACCAAATCCTAAAATGTTTTATAGATTGCGTGATGAGCTTCAAGTTCCTATTAAAGGCGGATATTATGTAGGTGATAGATTAGTTGATGTAAAGATGGCGCATAAAGCAAAGCTAAAACCAATACTTGTAAAAACTGGTAAATTTTCTGAAGATGAAAAGAAATTTAATAGTTATTCTAATAGACCACTAAAAAAGAAAACAAAGATTTATAACAATCTTTTAGAATTTTCTCAAGCTCTTCCATAAAAAAAAGGCGGTCAAATTATGACCGCCAGTTGATTTTGAGGTGCTACACAAAATCAGGTCCTCTAATCCAACCAACCACAGATTTTCTTAGCCCACTAGTAACAGGAGCTACTCTGTGTAAATTGAATGATGGAAAAAATATAGCTTGATTCCTTTTAGGTTTAAAACTATATATTCCTGCAGGACCATAAAACTCTAGTTCCCCACCTTCATATTCATCATCATCTGAGATGAGTAATGAAAAAGATAGTTTTCTAGCGTCATTATTATTACTTCTCAAAACGTCATCAGCATGCCAGTCATAGTGACCATCTACTGAATATTCTCCGTATTGAAGCATTTCTAAATATTGTAAATTAAAATTATACTTTTGATTATTTACATTTAATGCTACTCTTGTTATATTATCATAAAAATCTTTAGTTAACTCGTTATGTTGTACCCAAGCTATTGCTGAATCGCGAATACTTTTTTTAGTACCTTCGTTTTCCACATCTGTAACTACTTCAGCTGTCTTAACTTCATTACGATTTTCATCTACCCATTTTTCAAATTTAACAAGGTTTTCTGGTAATATTACATTATCCATTATCATTTCATATGATTTATTTTCAGGATTAAAAAATTTAATCATCGTTAGTCACCGTTATTAATTTTCCATGTTCTGGTAGATACAAATATTCAATATCAGAATTAGCTAGTGTCTGCAAAGCATCTTCAATTGTTTCAACTAATGGATCACCGCCTAAATTAAAGCTAGTATTAAATACAATTGGAATACCTGTTTTCTTTTTAAATTCTTTTATCAAACGATAGTAAAGAGGATTTTGTTCTTCAGTTACAGTTTGAATGCGACATGTACCATCAACGTGAATAATTGATGGAATTTTTTCTTCAATACCTGGTTGACAATTTACTGCATACATCATGTGTGGAGTTTCATCCATACCGCGCAGATCAAACCAATCATGTACGTCTTCTGCTAAAATAGATCCAGCAAACGGCCTAAAATACTCACGTTTTTTAACAAGATTGACATAATCTTTTCCATCCTCAAAGGTTGGATCAAATAATATAGAACGATTTCCTAAAGCTCTAGGACCATTTTCAGATCTGCCTTGATATATGCTTACAATATTTTTATCAGTCATTAAATCAACAATATCTTTATCTTTTACATTTTTAATAGTTGCACCATCAAAATTATTTACTGCTAATTCAATATCTTCTTTTGAATAATTATGATCTGGACCAAGATATAACGTATCTAATTTTCTATTTGTTTCATCGTCACTACGAGCGTGCCAATACATTAATGCTGCACCCATTGCCGTACCAGCATCATTAGATATTGGTTCGATATAAAGATTAATACCTTCGTCTTTTAGTTCTTCAAGATAATAATAATTTGCAACACAGTTTAATCCATATCCTCCAGAAATAACTACATTTTTATTTCCAGTCATTTCTACTGATTTACGAATTAACTTAAGCATTTCAGCTTGAGACTGAGTTTGAATAGCATATGCCATATCACGTCTTTGTTGAAGTTTAGTAAAATCTCCTTGAGCTATATCCCATTCATCTTGACTTGCTTGAAAAAACGGATACATTCCTTCATTCACAAATGCTCCATTAGGAACATTAGGTATAAACATATTACGATCAAAAGATCCAGGAAATGGCGCTCTTTGATCATAAAGATTTTCCATATCTGGATTTTCATTTCCATACGGAAATAGCCCCATAGTTTTACCAGCTTCAATTGGTTGCCATCCACAATAACTTGTAACTGCTTCATAAGCTTTAGTAATACCACCTCTATCTGTAATCATTGCTTCATACTCACCTTCTTCACCAAAAAATTCAGAGGTCAGTTGAGTCTTTTGACCAACTAGCGGATCTCTACAACCTAAATGTTTATAAAGAGTTTTAAATACTGATGGATATGAGCATTCAATAATAGATTCATATTCCCATAATCCTAAATGCATTCCGGAATTTGGATCAGCTACTGGCATTATAGAGCCGGCTCCATCAGCAATTAAAGCTACCGCATCATCAAAAGGAGACCTATAGAAAGCAGCCGCGGCATGTAATTTATGATGCATATTAGACATGTCTACTATTTGTGGATGTTTAGCTCCCCATCTAGACGCGTTATTATCAATAAGTCCTAGTTTTCTTACTAAACCGGTATATACGTCATCTCCAGAAAAATCTACTTTTCCCGCAGTATCATCTAATGATTGAGTATGAGCTACAACAAGATAGTCTAGTTTTTTAGTATAGTCTAAAATTTTTACTATGCCGGCATATGGTCCGCCATCGTATTTAGTACGAGAAAGTCTTTCTTCTTCAACAGAAAAAACAATTTCTCCATTTTTTAATAAGCATACTCCGCCGTTGTGCCCGCGGGCAATGCCTGCAATCCAAATATCTTTTTCCATCATTTAGCACCTTTAGCAACTATTTTATCTACTTCTTTACATATCTCATCAACTGCGCTATCAGCTAATAGCATAATACCTTGATGTGATCTAGTAATTTCTTCTTCAAAAGAAATACGAATAGGATCATATCTTCGACGCTCATGACCAAGATCTAATACTTGAAAAATATCACTATCTGGATAACTTACGTTCTCTTGAAATGTAGATCCTAAAACAGTTACAGCCGGAGTTTTTAGACTATGTGCAAAATGTTGACCTACTGAATCGCATCCTAAAAAACCATCTGCTTCATTAATCGCCGCGGCCCATATTCTAAGAGGACAATTTTCTGGTTGAGCAACAGGATCGCTTAGACCCCATTGTTTATGGTCGGTAATAAATTCTGACATAAGAACAATACCGTATTTCTTTTGTAATTTTTTTATAATTTTTAATGCATCTTGATCAGAAAAAGATCTTCCGCCTATATCAACTAATTGTTGACCTTTATTTCCCATAGGTTGAGTACTGCGACCATAGGGTTGAAATACGATTACTTTTTGTTTTTGAGTTTTTTCTTTTACTTCATCAATAATATTTTTACCTTCAATCAGCTCATCAATTCCCAAATATAAATCTGGATCTGATAAGTCTCTTAAACCTTTATTATTGATTTGAATATCAAAAGCCTGAGCTAAACTAGCTTTTTGGTTATAATATTCCCAAACACGATATGGCTCAGTAGATACACAATTGCGATCTTTAATTTTTTCTTTAAATAATCCCTTGTGCCAATTATCAAAAGCACGTCGATGTAATGATGGATGGCCTTTGTACATATCCATACCACCTTCACAAACGATAATAAAATCATCGTCGGGATTTTCTTTTTCATATTTTTCTAAAGCTGGAATTGAGCAAAGATGTCGTCCTGCTCCGCCGTTCACGAAGAACGCTGTTGATCTTGTCATTTAGCACCTCACAAGAGTAAATTATAAAAGAATGATTATTAATCATCATGTAGTTTTATATATACGTATTTTAAAGAGCCCTTTTGGGCTCTCTATTTTTTATTCTGCCGAATCTTCTGCATCTCGTTTTTCTGCTGCAGCTTGAGCATCAGAATCTTCTGGACTATTTCTAAATACAACTTCATGTGGTAAAAACCCTGCAGTTGACCAAGCATTAACTTTATCAGCTGCCTCGTCTTTAATTTTAGTCCATGCTGTTACTAAAGATGCATCAGTACTTGAATCAGCGGCATCTAACCAATCTTTTGCTCTATTCTCAATAGCATTTGCTTGGATTGTAATTCCCTCCCAAGTCATCCATTGCTTATGCCAAGGATACGGAGCATTCCATTGTAATGTGTCTGGATTCCAAACCATATCATCTCTTTGATAAGCTTTATGCGGAGGCAGCGGCCATGGATATTTGTATTCTAATCCATCTGGACCGGCTTTTGTTTTAGTCGGTAAATCAGAAATATCAGAATCTTTCATAGACCAAAAAATAGAAGCTTCTAGTGGTGTAGCTACCGCGTTTACTAGTACAGCATTTTCTTTTTCTTTTTCTAAAGTCCATTCTTCTAATGTTGTTTCATGCGCATCTAAATATTTGTTATTTCTATCTAATTCTATTTTTAGATAGTGCGGTCCGTGATAAGTAAAGCTAACTGAGGAATCATTTGCAGCCTCCTGTAGCGTATAGTCATCAGGAACCTTGAAAGTAAAGGTTTTTGTTACTTTTGACATTTTGTTTCCTTATTAGCTATATTCAATTCTTAAATGTGGTACTCCACCTGGAGCTCCACAACAACAAGTACCACCGCAGGCTGTTGCACTCATCCCGCCTACTCCAACTTGACCAGATCCATAAGCACTACACATATATCCTAACCATTGGCTTCTTTGCATAGAACCCCAATCTCCATGCGGTGCAAATATAATCTGACAATTCTTTAAATGTAAATGACCGCCATGTACTGAAGGTAATTCTGCATCACCATATGGTGCCCATTTATTTGGTGTCCATCCACCAGGAAATGGGATTATCCATTTATCACCACATCTATTAGCGTTTTGATCCGCGTTGCGGCAACAACTACCTCTCCAACATGCGTACATTCCTCTTGATCCACCGTCCGCTCCGTAATATTTTGCAACAGCGTATCTATCGTTATCACTGTCTATAGTTCTACGTTGTACTACGTGACATATTTTCCATAGCTGACAACACTGGTTTCCTGGGTGTTGAACTGCGACCTGGTTATTTTGTTGATCTTGTCCCCAACCACAACCACAACGAGTAACTCCAGGATTACCACCTTCAGCGCAAAAGTTTGTTAAACCTGTACCAGTAACATATGTTTTCATTCCTCTTGTTCCATACATGAGAAACGGTATACTGTTATTGGTACCGGCCCCAGTTACTGTGTAATCAGTACAGCAATATCTGTCATATCCTTCGTAGCATGTTGTATAACACTCACCTGGTGTTACTGAAATTGTTTTATGAGCATATGCACCAGATCCACCACTTACTCCGCTCATACAGCAATAAGCTGGTGCACCGGAACCGCCACCGCCCCAAATATGAAACGTAGCCGTAGAAACTCCTGCTGGAACTATCCAAGACCATTTATAATAATTAGGAGATCCACTTCCGCCCCAAATATTATTATGAGTAGCATCGTGGCCAGCGCCGCCTACTCCAGGCTGGCCTGTATGCCTTAAAAAAGACCAAACAACTTCACATGTTTCGTTTTCTTTCATATCAGTATTAACTACTACTGAGCTATACTGGCCTAAGAATGTGTTTAAATTTTTTGCCATATTATTTACCTGTTCTGATCATGGAAGTGGATTTCCATCATCGTATATTACTCTTACCATTCCACCTTGTGCTGGAGCCCCACAGCAGCATGGACCGCCACATGTACTTGCACCCGAGGTACCCATACCTGAAACCCAATATCCAGTATCTTGAGGATTGTTTCCATATAAACATCCTTGGTTACATTTGTGATGCCAGCCGCCCATTTGTTGCTCACAAATTGTATGACTATGAACCGACATTACTCCCTGTCTAAATAATTGAGTTTTAGCTATAGAAGATCCAGAATGCATAACCACGCCACACATGCCACCTGCATCTCTATTAATACAAGATCCAGATTCAAAATTTCCGCCTATTTTATAGACACAGGCACAACAATCAAAACCAAAATCGCAATCGGAGCCAGGCTGCTGCCGATTATCATTAGTATAACAACTAGCACGACCAGTGTCCCATATACAACAGCAAGGGTGTCTATACCCACCGCCTGAGGCTATTTGTCCATAATTACAGCAAGGCTGATAATAATAGTTACAAGTAGTAGCAGCTCCACATCCTGCAAGCGTACTTAAACAAAAGACTCCTGGCTGTCCAGAATTATTACTACCAGTAATAGGGTGAGCGCTACCGCCACCGAGGTGGCCGCCTGATCCGCCACCTACACAAAAAGTATAGTGACAACTACAGCAACCTACGCAAGCAGGATGACAACATCCTGAGGACAGTAAAATACACATTTGCATCATATCACTATCAGCGCAATTTGTGCTCCATCGTGGACTAAATTTATATGTTATTCCACCAATTCCAGTACTACTTTGCTGACAACAACAAGCGCCGCCACTTGCTCCGGATGAAGTTATTACAAACACTTCAGTTCCATAAGCTTTAGAAAGGGTTCTTCTCATGACATGTCGGTTATTGCTCTCGGTACAAGGAGTATCATCTCTATCTAGGTAATGATCGCGATGACCATAGTCACCATTTCCATCACCGCAACCAGCTCTGTCTTGACCCCATGAACCATAATATCTATGTTCCTTATATGTAAGGTCTGTAGTTGCTGTAAAAGCACCGGGTTGGAATGTGGTTAAATTTTTAGCCATAACTTCTCCTAGTCCTCAAAAGTATTTTGTTGTGAGTAAGTAAATCTAGCTCGCCCACTATTTTGATAGGCCCCACAAGATACTGATCCACCACAGTGTACTGTCCCTGTAATTCCCCATCCAGCATATCGACCTGATCCCATTACTGAGCCAGCACTACTACCAAAAAGTTCGCCCATTACATTATCAGCAAACTGGTTAGTACAACAAACATTTGTATAGTGGCCATGAAAGTTTGTAAGGACGTGGCCGCCGTATTTATTCCATAATCCTCCAGGAAAAGGAATCCATGGTCTATATTGAAAGTAATCAGTATTAGTAGATGCTGAATCTACTAATTCTAGAAAACCAATTTTTCCTCTAACGCCTTCGTCTGCACCAAAAAATCTAGCTCCGGCATTATCACTATCATTTTGATATTTAGCACAATTAGTCGCCCATGTCGCAGTATTACAACAACAAGTCCTATTAGAACAGCCGTGTTCTGCGCAAAAATTAGTTAATCCAGTTCCTATAACCCATGAATGTCGACAAGTGTTATTACAATAATTACCATGAGTTGTATTGTCTCCACCACTTGGAATTGTACAACAATAATGATAACCTACATGAACTCTATAACACTCACCTGGCGTAACTTGAATTGTTTTTCTAGCATATGCTCCTGATCCAGATGGAGGTGAGAACATACAATTACATCCACCCATAGCAGCTCCACCAGCTCCCCATATTTCAAATCGTACACAGCATATACCAGCGGGAACACAGAAAAACCTTTCATGATGAAAGTTGACGCATGATCTATCATCATGAAATGTATTTCTAGGAATAAAATCCCAGTAACACTGAGTACGTTCTTTCATCTCAGGGGATACTCTATTAGCGCCCAAGCTCTTTACGAATGTTGTTAAATTTTTAGCCATACTTTATTTCCTATTCGTAATTTACGTAGATGCCACCGCCACCGCCGGCTCCACCACAACAGCATGTTCCACCACATGTCCAAGCAGTTAAACCGCCTACGCCCATCATTGCGTGTCCATTGTCAAAATTATTTGCACTAATTACACCTCCAGCCATCATCTGTCGTCTAGCAGTACCATGCGGACCGAAAGCACCCCAGTCATTATCAGTACAATGATGCGAATTAGTTCCAACCCACATTCCTCGACCAGTTGCAACTGTATTACCAAGCCACCATTGACCTGCCGGAAAACTTACAAACTGTATATTTCCAGCCATATAACATTGACTTTGATTATATCGTCCACAACAATTATGTTTAAATTTTGCAAAAACTCCTCTAGCGCCACCATCAGCGCCATAATAGCATGCACGTCTAAACCTAGAACCATCACTATCATCCGGATCTCTATCTAAAATATCGCATGCACAAATATATGAGTTACAACACATACATGCGCCATAACCACCATTTGGTCCAGCCGTATCACGAGGACACGATCCGCTAGTTATCATTTGGTGATATGAGATTCCACCAGCTCCACCCTCTGCACACAAATTTGTTAAATTAGGTCCTAATACATAAACCGTAGCACCTCTACATCCACCTACAATCTTACATGCAGCTGCTGTCGGATCAAAACCTGGATTACTAGAGGCAGAACAATGATCAGCCGGGTTTGGACAATTCCAAGTAAAATTAGCACCTGAACCTGTACAGTTTCGGCTACATGCGGTACCAGTACATAATACAAATCTCTGTCCTGGACTTACTGAAATTGTTTTATATGCATACGCTCCAGATGAACCATTTAATCCTGAAGTACAACATATTCCAGCAGCACCAGTACCACCAGCTCCCCAAAGGTGAAATGTGGCTCTACTCACACCACTAGGAACTACCCAATCTGCTCTACCTCCTCCACCATTCGCAACATTACCATGACATCCGCATACAAAACCCTCACCGGTACCGCCAATCATTTGATTATGAAAGACATACATACTACCAGTTATAGCATCTGCTTTACTTGGAGCTAAGTTGATTAAATCTTTTAAATTTTTAGCCATATATTCTATCCAATCTTAGCACTATTTATACCAAACCATATAGACACCTTTTCCGCCCGGCGCGCCGCAATAGCAGCCTCCACCACCAGCTATGGCAGGTATACCACCGACACCAGCTTCACATATTCCAGCACGCCCCATACCTACATGTCCTATAGGGAATGTTTTCATTGCTCCACACATCAAAGTAGCACCAGCCGAAGCACAATCATATCCCATACCTTTAATACCTATATAATGGGCTTTAGTAGTACACCAGTGATTAAGAGCAAATACCATAGTTACATTTCTTGCATTATCAAAACAACATCCGGCAACTGCGTATCCCACTTGTTGTTTAAACACATTTCTGTCTGAATCGGGGGTTAAATATTGCGGATCAGCGGTTGAACCAGCAGTTTCTGGAAAACAGTGATATGAAGAAGATTGTGAACATGTTTCTTTTGTATCCCAAGAACGTACTTGACCACCACCGCCACCTGCATAACAAACTTCATTACATTTAGAGTTATTATAAAAACCACATTCCCAACATCCACAAGTAGCCGTAGTAAAAGTAAACAAATTACGGTTATCATCATGACTTACTACAAACCATCTACAACTTTGTTGTCCACCCATATCTGCAACACAACAACCACCATTTGGAACACAGAAGCGAAGACATCTTTGTGTCCCAGTTACGGCATTGTTAATATCAAATACAGCTTTTGCTCCACTGGCCCCCGGCGGACCCCAACCACAACAGTTACCGCCGGCTCCTTCACTGCCTGGATTAGTCATCCATATTTTCATTTCTGAAACAGGAGCAGCAGCAGTGCCAGCTCCCAAATATCCAGTATTTTCAGGATATTTAAATACATGATTTGAAGTACCTTGGTCGCCATTACGAGGACCGCATCGGTTTGTACATCCTTGCATTGGCACAACTATTTCACTATACCAATCATTTCGACCTACACTAACAGATCCCGTCATTCCAGGAGCAAATAAAGTTAAATTTTTAGCCATCTATAACTCCTAACTAAATATTACTCTGGCTTTACCAGAACCATGGCGTCCACCACAATAACAGGAACCACCGCATGAAACACCCCAACTGCTACCACTTCCAGACATTTCCCAATTTTGAGCTTGATTGTTATTATCACCGTTACAATACCCTTGATTAGTATTGGCCATTAAGTGTCTCCAAATATCATTAGGCTGATGTTGATTACAACATGCCAATGTCATTACGTGTCCTCCGCATTTTCCAAAAACACTACAATTTGGTAATGGAACCCATCCCCTAAAATTACAATGAGCAGCGACTCCTAATCCATTATGCGAAAGATACCCTTTTCTTCCTCTTAATCCACCATCAGCTCCATAAAAACATGCTCTAAATGGTCCACCTGCAGAATCGTTTGGAGATAGACCGTAGTAAGCTGTAGCACTATCAAACAATGTTGTTGTGTAATTAGTGTCAGTACAACAAACTGTATTTCCTGAAAATCCACCTTCAGCACAAAAGTTTGTTAAACCTGTACCAGTAACATAACTTTTTCCATAACTACCCCAGTTTCCACCGCTATTTTGAATTGGAGCTTCTGCCCAAGTAGCACCTGTTGACGGATTATTACAACAACACCAAAATATTCCTACTGTTAGATTATAACAATCACCTGGAGTTACTGAAATCGATTTATATGCATATGCACCAGATCCAGAAGGAACAGTAACACCACATGGAGCCACTGCAGCACCAGGACCTCCCGCTCCCCAAATATGAAAAGTTGCTTGAGAAATCCCAGGAGGAACACACCAACTGTGAGTTTGCAAACCATAGTTACACGCGCAGTCATGATAAGACCACGATGTAGCATCGTAAATGTATGCATCGCGTGTATCGGCTGGCATAAACTCTGATGCACCTGAACCGCCGCCTAGACTCTTTACGAATGTCGTTAAATTTTTAGCCATAGTGTATTCCTAAAATTACATTATCCTTGTACGACGAACTGCCATCCATAAGTATCACCAGACCATACGATCTGTACAGCAATACCCTGAGTATTAATTAGAATATCACTATCTTGACCAAGAATTTTTTCACCAGTTGCTGGAGATATTGTAAAGTTATTTGTATGAAAACTTTGTGTTAAATCAACAAAAGTAATTCTACCGTCACCTGCTACGTTACCAGCTACTGAAGGTAGTGAAGCAGTAACTGCTGCTGAAGATGTATTTACAAAGTGGCCACCGTAACTATCCGCGTTAAAATCAATAGCGTCAGTTGACCAAGAAGTTGATTGTTCGATACCATTCGCCGCCTTGGTAAGATACGCTAATTGTTCTGGTGTTGCAGAACTAATAGACGTATTGATCTTATCAAGAAGAGCATTTCTTACTGTATCAATGCTTGCCATTTTTTAATTTCCTTTTCTGTGGTTACTCTTATTTATTTAAGATTTTTACCATCGTTTTTGTTTAAGTCTTTAATATCAAATCCCATGAATAGCTCTGTGGCTAATGCACCGGACTTAGCTGTTGCTGGTAGAGATAATGATGAAGCTCCTTCTAATTTAGCTTCAACAAATGTTCTAACTGCTGCTTCTGTAGGTACGGCAGTATTTGAATTGCCTGACATAGTGCCGTCCGTTGAGAATTCATTAATAGAAGCACCTAGCTGAGCACCAATCGAACCAAGTCTCAATGATGTCAAAC
>MDTD01126114.1_pt1 | contig 13515 bp, 8 predicted proteins | sample 811221 | NCBI WGS metagenome assembly MDTD01 (sample SAMN05326646, study PRJNA326480) | marine metagenome | isolation source: seawater | place: Pacific Ocean: South West | collected 2011
CTAAAAAAATCAGTGTGAAATAGCTTTATAGACAAGAGACTATCGGAAAAAACAAAAAAGAAGGCGCCCAACAGCATATAAAGAGCAGCATTACCTAATTTCTGAAATACCTGAAAAGACAACCATAACATCATAGAAATCGCAAAGGCATAAAAAAGAACAGGCATTTTCATTTTCCCTAAACCTGGCCACAAAAAGCTCATGAATAAAACGTAATATAACACAATAAGAAAGGAACACAACAGAACAAATCGATTGATGGATAGACTTTTCAAAAAAGACTTGAATATTAAAATATACAAGATGTGGGCGAACAAGAAGGCGACAAGTCCAAAAATGAAAAAGTTAGGTCCATCAAACATTAATAAAGTATCCCCTGCTGCAGATAATAGCAAAGCTGCAATGAGTTTTATCCGGGGTTTACCCTTTAAATTGATTAAATAGAAAAAAAGTAATGAAGGAATTAATAAGGGCTTGATCCATTTATGGATAGAGGTGTAATCAAAAAAGATAAACAACAGGTAAACAATAAAGAAAAGCAAAAGTGGAAAAAAAAACCTCATCAATATACAATCTCTGTATTCTGAGAATATTCCTTTCTTTGCTGAAAAGAAATAAGTAAAGCTATTGCTTGATAGGTGACGACGAAATACAAAGCCAGATAATGTCCAAACCAATCACCAATCCAAAACCCAATAAAAATAACCATAACAGTGCGAGAAACTTCTAACAACCAGTTCCATCTGTTTTGATCCATGAGATCCGTTAAAGAATAAATGGTGAGAAAAATATAGATTCCATAAACAAAAACCTCATTAATTGGCAACTCCCCTATTCTAGCAAACAAATCCATTAGAAAAAACATGACTATAAAAAGATGACCAATACTCCAATACAAAATGGATTTTGATATTTTCGGTTTGTACTTTTCGAAATCATATACATCATCGATTTTTTGCACAGGATATTTCTCATCAAAACCTTTAGGTCTCCAGCCTGTTGGTCTAAACCATATGGTGATCTTATCCATCAAATATTCTGAGCGCCAGGCATCCTTGACCATAATCCATAAATGCTGAAAATTTATTTTAAAAGGGTTTCGCGTACGAGCAGGCCTAGATATTCCGTAGACTGGAGGTACTTCGTCCAATTCTTTTTGAAAGGTGCCAAACATAAAATCCCAAAAAATAAAAATTTGACTCAAATTCTTATCGAGATATTCCGGATTAATGGCATGATGAACACGATGATGAGAAGGTGTCACCAAAATGTATTCTAGAAAACCCATCTTATTGATATGTCTTGTATGATACCAAAACTGCATAAATAAATGAAGGGGCAATACTGTTGCAATAACTTCCGCAGGAACCCCAAAAACAGCTGCAGGAATCAAGAGTATTGTAAAGAAGCGAACTATTGTTGAAACAGGTTGACGAAGGGCACAGGCCAAATTGAATTCCTCACTGCTATGATGAATCACATGCTCATTCCAGAACAGATTGATTTTGTGCGAAATACGATGTGTCCAGTAGCCATAGAGATCAATTACCATAAAAGCAATGAAATACACAACAATGGTATTGTCAATGGTAAACAAAGAAAAATGATCAAGTAATGTTTCATACAGAACAATTTGAATAGATAAACCAAGAACATCTTTAAGAACATTGCTCATTCCTGAGCTCAAGCTTGAAACAGTATCATCCAAAGGAACCGTGTCATTTCCCTTATAAATACCATATAATTTCTCAATTACGACCAACAATAAAAATGCTGGCATGGCAATTAATAATATTTTTCCGTATTCAGCCAAAATTTATTGGGATAGGCTATGAAGTTACAAAGAATTTAAAAAAATGCACGAATTTCCATTCCTCCGGTATGAATAATCCTCAAATCTTCAGACTTACGCCCTAAATACTGGAAGGTAATTTGTAGATTTTTAGACACCGTTTTCTGATAACCAATAGTCCAAGTATAATTAATACCTGGCCTCAATGCTTCTAGCATCTCAAAACCTATTGCGGAATTTATAGAACCCGTATAATCAATTTTAAGTACCTTCAAATCACCTTGAAGACTTCCTTTGTTCGTTTGATTGTACTTGAATGTGCCTCCTATATCTATAATTTCACAAGTTTCCCCTAATCCCGAAGATAAAATGTTTTCTTTGGACGCTGCCCTTGATTCAAGAGTTAATCTGAAATTTGTAGAAGGTTGATAGCTTAAGGTGGCTTTGAGCCACTCATAATCTATTGAATAATCTCTGCCCGATGTGTAATCTGCTAAAACCTGTTTCATTCCAACCTGTCCAACCATCATAACCGAAAACCTTCGGGTAATATTCCATCGTAGGTTGACCTCATTATAATTTGATACCCTAGAATCAAATCCTGAAGCTAAAAGGGTTTTTGACTGATTTTGCTGAATGGTATATCCAGCAGCAAAAATAGAGGAGGTTCGGTTGAAAAACAATGCATTTCTAATAAAGGCATTGGTTGAAATTAAACTGCTATCTTGCACACGAATATCAAAAGGATTAAAAACATCTCCCCCAGCTATACTACTCGTTTTTTTAATGACACGAAAACGAGCTTGATCTGAAAATCGAGCCATAAATCCTAAAATACCTTTTTTCTTTGCCCAAATGCGCTCTGGTCGCCAATAAAAGGATTGATTAAATTCGTTAGAATATGTATTGACATAAGCGCTACTCGGAACAAAAACACGGACATAGTCAGCTTGGTCTGCATACTGAGCCACTTCAAACTCATTTAAATCCTTTATCCCATCATTATCATAGTCAATCCACGTATAAATGCCCTGACCACTATTGACCTGAATGTATAAAAACTCTCTTTTTTGTTCCAAACCAGAACCTACCTCATAAAAAGTAGACCATTGCAGCGCATTCTTCCATAATTTAAAACTATATTCCAAGCGCCCAATAATTGAATTTTCAGGGGTCTGGGTCATTAGTAATGTGTCAAAAATCGCAAGAGATCTATACCCAGAAATCAGTCGTAATTTTTGATTTTTTAGAGCATTGAAGTGAATTTCTCCTCCAGCCGTTGTCGCTTTCGCGGTGTTTGTATAATCAAAATCCTTTATCCTTTTATCAAAACGCTCTCGATAATACACCTTATATTCCATCGTACTTGTATCATGATTCGATATATAAAACTGATAATCAAAAAATTCATAACTAGGATCAACAGCATTGGTGTCTCCAGTATATCTATTTCTTTCATGATCATCTTTGTAGCCTATCTTAATACGTCCAAATACTCTTGAGACATCCATGCGGTGACGAAAGAATTTGCTTCTATTTTCAGCTTGGGCGCTTAAGTAACTAGCGTCCCAATTTAAGGACCAACCTTCTTGATTCCATTTTCCCATTGAAAACATTCGATTCCCCTTAAAATCCTCTCCAATTCCAAAATACTGAGCATCCAGTCCAAAATAACCATGCTTTTTGTGCCGAAGCTCACTACCTAAGATGCCAATGAGTTGATTGCCCTGATAGCCTTTATTTCTTATGTTCCAATCCCTATCAAATTCTACAGTTCTATATTGCTGAACAGGGGTAAAATCAGAAGATAGGTATTCAATTTCCGCCTTCGTTTTCAAGTGCCATAAAAAAACGCTGTCTGACATACCGAAAGGCTTGGTATTGATCCACCGTGTACGATTTGAAATACCTATATTATCATCTGCATCAAGTGAAGAGAAAGTATTGACATCATTATTGCTAAAGGCCCATTCTGTTTCTATGATACTGTTTTTTGAATAGTTCCATTTCATGCCTGAACTGAGCATTTGCTGTTTCTTAGGTGTGATGATACTTCTTGAGGGCATATAATCACCTTGAGATATTCCTGATACCGGAGCCACCCATCTGTAGACTTTACCTAAAGCATTATATTCGTCTAACACGTAATCTCCATTCCCGGAGCCTACATATTCAAAATAAACACGATAAATAGCAGAATCAGGGTCAACACTAAACACTAAAACCGAATCCATTCCTAAAGAATCAATGAGCTTATACAAGTTCTGATTGTCAAAGTACCCGATGGAATCAATAGAATTGATTTTTGCAAGATTCAGACTATCTCCAATCTGACCCAAGAAATATCGTTGTTCTGGAGATATATCCTGCTGAAGGGGTTGATTTTTTGCATCTTGCTCCGAATACATATTCAACCAAAAATCTAATTTATCCCCTTTATAAACTAAGGATTCTTGAACCAAAGACCTTGCATAATTTTGATCTGAATATTGAAACTCAACTACTATTCGAGTATCCTTTGTAATCAAATTTTTAGACGTAAATGTTAACTCTGAAGAATTATAGTCAATCGTATAATCAAATTCTTGACCTCTGGTTAAAAGTAATCCATCTATGAAAACTCTTTCTGTTCCCGAAAGAACAATAATAAAGGGCTCGTTTTCAGAACCTCTTAATCGGTATGGACCCTGATTGGATTCAATTCCTTGAATAATCTGCCGATTAAATTTTCCTTTTGACAACGCTCCACTCGTTTGTGTGTTCCAAAGATTATTATTTTTCGTTTTCCACTGATAACCAATACTTAAACCCTGTGCTCTTTTCTGGTAGTTCATAAAATATCCCATAGGTTTGGATAGCCAAAAATCTCCTGCAATGAGCTTTAAGCGATCATTATAAATTTGAATAAATACTTTATCAAATTCTTGTAGCTTGTTCGTATTTCCCTCTGGCTGAATGGGTATGTTCGCATCAGAAACAGAGGCCAATATTTTTAAATCCGGTGATATATTCCCTGACAATTCAAGGTTTAAGGAAGAATTAATACCTAAATCTTGGTTATTCCCAAAAGAAACTCCTCTTGAAATAGAGCCGTTTTTATTCAGCTGGGTGCCTCCAAATACATCCTGTACGGAATATGAACTCTCAATCTTAAATAAATTATAGTTGTCTTTTTGTTCTGAATAGATGATACTCGTATCACGCATTCTGTATTGTTTTGAGAGGTCTATAGGAAGCACTTGGTACTCGAAATGAAGCGTATCATTAATGGCTTGATTCAAAACGAATAAAGCACTCGAAAAATCAAGTTGATAATCCGAACTCGAAAGTTCAATGCCTTGATAAGTAACCTTAAAAGAATTGGGATAAATACTCAATGTATCGAGGTCAACAGACTTGTTTACGTAAATAATCTTAGATTCCTGAGCATTAGTCTGACCAACAGCAAGCTGGTAAAAACACAAATAGACCAACAAAGAAAAAAAAATCTTCATCTTATACATGTTGAATAAAGATACACCCTTGAATTGAAAAACGCTATTTTAAGGAATCCATTGTCTGTAACTCTCGAGATTTAAGAATCTCTTGAATAAGATGATGAAGTTCTTGTAAAGTTCCATCTTTTAATATCGCGTCTGCTGTGTAGCTGTATTGATCGAGACACCTCGCAGAGGTTTGACCCCAAACAATGACTAGACTGTCTTTTTTGAGTCGGTTATTTTTAAAGAAAGAATGTATATTACTTGGGCTACTAAAGACATATAAATCACTAGAATCAATGATGGCATCCGACAAAATAGTATTGTACACTACTGTACTAACAACTTGGTGATTTGCCACGTGAGAGATCATTGACAACACTGATCTATTAGAATGGGGGATAAAAACCTTTCTATTTCCCAGCCACTCACCGAAATCTTTTGACACTTGCTTTGGAGAACCTGAATTTGTACCGATAAATTCACAATGATAACCCAATTCCATCAGACGGTCATTAGTTTGAGGACCTGTACAAGCCAAATCATAAGAGTTCAAATTGATTTTCTTTGAATCAATAATAAATTGAGCAGAACGTGCACTTGGGAAAAAGATGACATCAAAATCAACATCTACCTGAAAAAAAACTTTTTCAAAATCAATCAATGAGCGATAGATGCCCTTCACATTTTTATCCGCAATGAAACGAGGAATAATCCCTAAGTCTTCTTCATCTTTTGAAATGAAAATAGTCATTACACCTTTTGGTGTTGAACGTGCTCTACAATCTTACTCGCAAATTCAGCCGTGTCCTTATAGGGAAATCTAAAATACCGAGAAGCGTGCATGGCATCGTCTGAATAGGCCACATGTACATAACGATTGTCACAATAAACGCCCAAAGGAAGTTGACACCCCCCGTCCATAAGAGCCAGAACTTCTCGTTCTAAACCAACTAATTTCTGAATTTGATGGTCGTTGATTTTTTGAAGAATCTCATCAAGCTCTTTATCTTGAGTTCTGATTTGTAGGGCAAGTACTCCCTGAGCCGGAGCTGGAACAAACTCATCAGGAGTAAGGTCTAAACTAATCAAATCGGATAAGTCAAGATTCAATCGCAAAGCACCTGCTTTCGCAATAAGAATGGCATCATACTGACCGGATTTTAATTTTGCCACTCTTGTCGGGATATTTCCTCTAAGGTCTTTAATTTCGACATCAGATCGGATGGCTAACAATTGTGATTTTCTTCTGGCACTCGAGGTGCCGACAATCGCTTTTTTTTTCAATTCCCAAGGAGCATTCGGGTTGTGTGCAGACTTATTCATCAGTAGCAATTCACACGGATTTTCTCGGTCTGACACAGCCGCTACTTTCAGCCCTTTGGGTTGAGAGGTCTCTAAATCTTTATGCGAATGAACAGCCAAATCAATATCATGATTTAATAAGGCAATCTCTATTTCTTTAGTGAAGAATCCCTTTCCTTCCATTTTATCAAAACTCAAATTTTGAATTTGATCGCCTCGTGTCTTAATCACTTCAATACTTACATTTTGTCCTATTGCCTCTAATTGAGACTTGACATGTTTGGCCTGCCAAAGAGCCAAATCACTACCTCTAGTTCCTATGGTAATTGTTTTCACTTTAAATGTTTTTCTTGAGGATGATTTCTTTTGCCAACTTCATTGGACCACTGATGTATTTTTTTTCCACATAACCTAGAACCTTATCCAATACCTCTCTAGTTTCAGGGTCCATATTGTCAATGTCTTGTTTAAAAACCTCAGACATAGCCGCACGCCTTATCTCTTTGACCTGCTGAGGGACCTCCTTCATAGCCAATTCCACATTTCGTTCCCGAGTCAAATCCACAAAATCTTGAATAGCTCGGCTCAATATTTTCTTGACCTGAACAACTTCTTTCGAACGTATTTTCAGATTATCATCTGAAATTTTTTGAAGTAAGTCAATAGATATATAACGAAGATCATGATTTGAAACAACATTGGCATCAACGTCCCTGGGGATAGCAATATCGATAATGGTTTTGCGACTTTCTTCACCATTCAAAAGATTGTTATATATGGTCTGGTCAATAATAGGGATATTTGATCCTGTGCAGGTGATCAAAACATCAAAACCTTTTTTATAGCCACTCAAATCATTCAAACTATAGGATGCTGCTTCCAACTCCAAAGCCAAGTTTTTCCCATTTTCTAATGAACGATTAAAAACAACAAAATTATTAAAGCCATGTTTCTTTAGGAATTTACACATTGTGGTATTCGTTAGTCCAGCGCCCACAATGAGGAAACGTGAATCTAAAGCAATATTATAACTTTTCAGCTTCTGATAAGCCAGTGAAACTACAGATATGGGCTTTTTAGATATATTGGTTTCAGTATATACTTTTTTTGCCGTTTCTATTACTTTTTTAACTAGCAAACGAATAAAATCACCCGTTAAACCATTTGATCTGGAAGCTTCAAAAGCATTTCGAACTTGAGTAATAATCTCTCTCTCACCAATAATCATTGAATCAATAGAAGAGGCTACATAGAGAATATGTTTGACCGCTTCTTCATGGGCATAAACCTCAACATTAGAAGCTAATGTCTGCTGGTTCTCTTGATTGATCTTTGGGTACAGTGATTTGATAAACTCCCCTATGGATATCTTTTGATCTGAAACAATAGTGAACTCAACACGATTACATGTGGAAAGATACATGAGCTCTTTACATCCAAAATTGGCTTTAACAGAAGCTAATCGAGGTTGCTGTTCTGTTGCATCAATATGCAACATTCCAACTTGATCTAAGTCAAGATTGCGATGAGTAAAAGCAAAGGTATATAGAGTCTCTAACACTTAAATTTCAACTACTCTACAAATATCGGGAGTCATGAATAAATTATTGTCATAAGATTGTCATAAGATTAAATTAAATCCCATTTTTACTGTGAATTTAACGATTCAGAGAAAAAGAGATGAATAAATCAAATATTAGCGCAGTGGTTTTTGACCTAGGCGGGGTTCTTATTGACATAGACTACCAAAGAACTATTGATGCCTTTAAAGCGATAGGAGTTGAAAATGCTTCAAATTTATACAATCAGTTTGATCAGAACATGTTCTTTGACCAATATGAAAAAGGAGAGATATCTAGTGAAAAATTTATTTCAAAACTGGAAATACTCACACAGCGAAATATTGAAAAAGAAAGTATTGTACGAGCCTGGAATGAAATGATTGGTCTGTTCCCTGAAGAAAAACTCGCTTTCATTCATAAAATACAATCTAAAATACCCTGTTATTTATTAAGTAACACCAATGAGTTACACCTAAAAAAAGTTTATGCTAATGCCTATTCAGCCTTTGAATCCTTATTTCAAAAATGTTACTACTCTCATGTCATTGGAAAAAGGAAACCTGATGTGGAAACTTTTCAATGGCTAGTTGATCAAATCAAATTTAAAGCTTCAGAAATTCTATTTATAGATGACTCACCACAACATATTGAGGGAGCTGAAAGAGCTGGTCTACAAACTATATACTATCAAGATGAAAAAGATCTTTACTCCATAGAAAATAGAATACGATCTAGCGAATGAGTTGAACAAATCCCTGCTTCAAACCTTCCCCATAATGCAATTTATAGAAATAGACTCCGTCCATAAGCTCTGAACCATCAAATGAATTTCCAGAAAAAGGGGTTTCATTTTTTTTGTGTTGATAGACTGGATTTCCCCAACGATCAAAAAACAAAATTTCATAAGGTGTACATGTCTTGAAATAAGATTCTAAATCAAAAGAATCATTAGTACCATCACCATTCGGAGTCACAACATTTGGGAAGTCAAAATCATCAAAAGAATAAATATTTATCACCTCAAGTTCAGTTTGCGACAATGGGGAAACACAATTATTTACTGTAACCGAGACAGTGTACAAGCCCATATCACTTATTTGAGCATCAAAACCATTCAGTTCATCCGTTGATGTAAACTGATTTGGTCCACTCCATTCATAAAAACCGTCCTCAACAGAACTTACACCGAATTCATAAAAATCACCAGGACATTCCAAGGGGCTGTTGGATGAAATGATTGGAGCTTCTGGAATAGGGTGTACGATCAATTCATAGGTGATTATCGAATCACATCCTAATGTCGTAAATAAATTAAAGGGATAGGACCCTGAAACATCCATTGTGACTCCCTCAAAGGTTATAGATTCTCCCTGACAAATCGCAGTATCAACCACAAAACTATAAGATGGATTAACGGTTAAATTTAGTTGAACGGTCGAATCACATCCACTTATGGACTGTAAATTCTGAATGTAAGTACCCGTCGAATTCAATTCTTCTAAACCAAAAGTATAGGTTTGATTAGAACAGATGGTATCGATAATATTAATATCATAGGTTTCATTTACAACAATGCTTTGGACAGTAGTATCACTGTAACATCCATCAACCTCAAGATAAATGGAATAATCTCCCGAGTTCGAAGATGTGAGATTGGCAATACTTGTACTAAAATTAGAAGAAAAGAATCCGTTAGGACCATTCCAAAAATAAGATGCATTGGAAACTTCAGAAGTGGATAAGAACAAAGTGTCTGTGGAGCAAATCGGATCATTAATCGTCATCACTGGAGTGGGGATTTCGGAAGGTTCCATAATTTCAATGGTAGTCGTTTCCTCACATGCTCCCCCTCGAATAAATACCGTGTAAATTCCGGGACCCAAATCCGTAAATGACGATGTATTCACATATGTAATTCCATCCAATGAATACTCCAAATCACTTCCTATCGCTATTACATTAATTTCACCATCTGAAAAACCATAACAAGAAACATCCGTTTGAGTAACAGAAAGTACCTCAAAAGGAATAAACAAGGGAGAAGCAGCAGCAAAAACAGGCGTCCCTTGAGGAACCCCATCAAACGCAGAACTCCCTTGGGCATTGGTATAATTATTATCGAGTCGATAATAGGCGACCAAATTAGGCTCCGCCGTCGGATTTAGAATTAGATTCATATTGAGTTTTATTTCCTCCTCAGTTCTTGCCTCTTTCCATATTCTAACTTCGTCTATCCTTCCTCTAAATTGCTCAGGTCCATTCGGCCAATTCGACCTGTTCCCTATGGCACCATCCCAATCATTGGTGACTATATCTCCAGTAGCTTCTACTTGATTGACCAAACAACCATCAACATAATATTTAATGACTGCTCCATCATAGGTTGCTGCAACATGATACCAGGTATTAATGGCTAAGGTATAAGTGTTAAGACAAATATAAAATCCATCCGTAGTAGTTATCTGAAACGAATTGGGTCGTAATAAATAATTCACATCTGTTGGTCCATCATGCTTGGAAACGATATTCGCATTATTCTGCCTTCGGACTATGGCCTCTAATGTGATCTGACTACCATTCACGTCGGCATCACCGAAATTCACCCATTTTTGACCGAATCCTTCTACATTCATAGAAGTTTGAGCAGTCAAAGTTGAGGGCACTAAATAAATTAGCGCTGTAAAAACTAAAACCTTAAATATAATCCTATAGTTTTTCATCATATCAAAACATTCATTACCAATGAGGATATAAACGTCCTTATTTAAGACATAAAAGTTAGAAAAAAGTTGCATTGATTAGTGAAAATGATCTAATAAAACATTTCATGCATAATCAGCGAGTTCCATCCATCGGTTTGTTTTTTTATCTATGAGTTCGACAACCTCAGCAAGCCTCTTTCCCATATCATACAAATCAGCATTGCTTTTCGATTCATCAGAGAGACCTTCAGTTAATACTGATTTCTCTATTTCGAGTTGTTCCAAATCCATTTCTAGCTGCTTGAATTCCTCTTTTTCCTTAAAGTTCAATTTCGTTTTAACTGGTTCAATGGAGTTGCCTTTGCTTTGAGATTCTTTATTCTGATTTGAAACCTTTTTCTCTTTTTTAATCTGTTTCTCCTGTTTTCGAAAGTGCGTGTAGTTACCGAGAATGTCCTTAACCTCCCCATTTCCCTGAAAAACCAAAAGGTGGTCTACCATCTTATCCATAAAATATCGATCATGAGAAACCACAATTAAGCACCCTTTAAAATTCCTTAAATATTCTTCCAAAACCGCCATGGCAAAAATATCCAGGTCATTCGTTGGTTCATCCAGTATTAAAAAGTTTGGATTCGCCATCAAGACGCGAAGTAATTTCAATCTTCGTTTTTCTCCCCCACTCAACTTGCGAACAAAATTATAGTGCATACTTCTAGGGAATAAAAATCGCTCTAAAAGCTGAGCTGCTGACAATTGCTTGCCTTTTTCTAATGGAATAAATTCGGCTACCTCTTTAACAACGTCAATTACTTTAAAATCATCATTAACCTGAATTAAATCTTGGCTAAAATGACCAAAAACAACCGTTTCTCCCACCACAATTTTTCCTTTATCTAATGGCTCGGTGCCCAAAAGCATTTTTAAGAAAGTTGTCTTACCTGTTCCGTTTTTTCCGACAATACCCATTCGTTCTTTCCTTTGAACGTTATACGAAAAACTATTAAGAATAGGAAGATCCCCAAAAGCTTTCCCTATTTTATGAAACTCTACAATTTTAGATCCCAAACGCTCCATTTTCACAGGCAAATCCAATTCGTCCTCATCCATGCGTTGTGAAGCTGCTTTTTGAATATCTTGAAAAGCATCAACACGAGCTTTTTGTTTGGTTCCTCTGGCTTTTGGTTGTCTACGAATCCAATCGAGCTCTTTTCGAAAGGAGTTCTTGGCTTTTTCAATAGTAGATTGAAGTTGTTCTTGGCGTTCTGCTTTTTTTTCTAAATAGTATGAAAAATTTCCTTTATACTTAAAAAGGTTTAAATCTGCCAATTCAAATATTGTATCGCAAACCACCTCCAAGAAATATCGATCATGGGTCACCATTAAGATGGTAGATTTTGAAGAGGACAAATAAGATTCAAGCCACTCTATCATGTCCAAATCCAAGTGATTAGTGGGTTCGTCTAAAAATAAAAAGTCAGCATCTGAGAGTAACACCTTAATTAAAGCGACCCTCTTTTTTTGGCCCCCTGAAAGATTTTTGATCTGTTGTTTATCATTCTCCAGCTTAAAAACAGACAACAATTGATTCACCTTTGATTCTAAATCCCATGCATCGAGGTCTGTGAGCTCCTGAAAAAGGTTACTTAATTTATGTTCATCACCGGAGGCCAAAGCCTCATTGTAAGATTTAATCAATCTCAATTTAGGAGACTCATGGTCATAAATTACCTCATCTATTGTTTTATCCACAGGAAGGTTTTCAGACTGCTCCAGGAATGCAACCCGTATATCCTTTCTGAAAACAATTGTACCACTGTCGTATTGTTCTATGTCCATCAGACAGTTTAAAAGTGTCGTTTTACCAGAACCGTTTTTAGCAACAATAGCAACTTTCTGACCTTGATCAATACCAAATGTCACATCGGAAAACAATACCCGTTCTCCAAATGATTTTGTCAAATTTTCAACAGACAGGAAATTCATTCTTTAAATCAATATTATACGAAGTTAGAAGAATACTTCTTTAGTTGGCAGTTCAGCTTAATAGGGAATAAAAATTTATAAAGATTCCGTACATTTAGTAACAATAAACCGAACTTCGTCACAAAAAATATCCTATGAAATATTTTATAACACTTTCTTTCATTGTTTTACAATTTCTCTTCCTTGCACAAGCTCCAGAAGGAGTTAATTATCAAGCCGTAATTAGAGATAATTCAGGAACCCCATTGGAAAATACTGAAGTGGGTATTAAAATCTTGCTGTATCAAGGAGCAGTTTCAGGAACGATCGTTTTTGAAGAGTCATTTTTACCGAGTACAAATGCATTTGGTCTTGTAAATTTCATTATTGGAAAAGGTAATTTAATTAGTGGTGATTTTTCAACAATAGATTGGTCAACAGGACCCTATTTTGTAGAAATATCAGCGGATATTGATGGAGGATCAAACTATGAAATTATTGGAACACAAGAGCTCATGAGCGTGCCTTATGCACTTTATGCGCAAACTGCTGGCAATAACATTGCTGGACCACAAGGAGATCAAGGACCACAAGGAGATCAAGGACCGCAGGGAGATCAAGGACCGCAGGGAGATCAAGGACCGCAAGGAGATCAAGGACCACAAGGAGATCAAGGACCACAAGGAGATCAAGGAACGCAGGGAATACCA
>MDTD01192926.1_pt1 | contig 13515 bp, 14 predicted proteins | sample 811221 | NCBI WGS metagenome assembly MDTD01 (sample SAMN05326646, study PRJNA326480) | marine metagenome | isolation source: seawater | place: Pacific Ocean: South West | collected 2011
AAGATAATATGTATCTATATATCTTGAAAAAGATAATACTTAACTCAGTAAAGAACGAAACGACTATCTCTCTTAAAAAGAATAAAACGATTTTTATGATTCAGAGATTAAACAATAAAAAATCTTCATTGTGCTCATCCTGACTACATTCTCTTTGGGATCAACCAGATTATTCAGTGCTAGTATTACCCCAAACTTGGAGATGAATCTTTAAGGAACTACCAATAAGTAGAGATTCTGCTCTCGAAAAACAGATTCAAAAACTTTATTTGAAGAGGTCTTACAACCACCAACAAAATAATCGAATTTTATCAAAATAAAAGGCTCTCTTTGTTGGTCTAGTGGAATTATTAGTTACTAAAAATCAACTTCTTTATTGGGTGCGAAAAAAACTGTATTCTGTTCAGAAAAAATTGAAGTACTGAATCTGAATAGTACTACCCGGGAATTTTGATAAGATATTCAGTTTTTTTATGGCTGCTGCGGCTTGAACATACCTATTCGACTGGCAAGATGCTAGCTTGCAACGTGGTGGAGGAATCATAAGACTGGGTCCAACGGACAATTTTAGTAGTTCAATTAAGAGAGGTGGGAGAAGGTCATATAAGAATTTGATGCTGCCAATGGTATATTCGTAGTATCTTCAGGATCATAGGAGAATGATTTAACTTCTAATCGCTTGATCAGTCTGCCTCTATCACCGTGTTTTTTCTCGAGGTTTGGCCTCATTCACTTTCCAAGCTCGACCATCTATTTGATGACCTTTTAAAGCCTCAACAACAGAGTTCCCCTCTGCTGTATCATCTGTCTAGACAAAACCGAAACCTTTGGATCGATTGTTTACTCGATCCATAATTACTGAAGCTTTGCTTACTTTTCCAAACTGGCTGAACGCTGATCACAAATGGTCTTCGGAAACGCTAAAGGCCAAATTTCCTACATAAATATTCACAAAAATTCTCACGAACTGGCTTGGAACCTTAAAGGTTGTTGAATGATTCCAAGCCTTGGGTCACTCAACGTCTCCAATACTATTAATTAAACTGTCAATAATCATTATACTGATGAACAAAAATTAAAACACTTTATTTTTACATTACATCATCAAACACCAAGATGCTTCAGTTGGAGCATAAGTTTTTTCATTATGGATCAGTAATTTCCCATGAACTGCCTGTTGCGATTGATTCATTGAAAATCAGTCCTGCTGTGTATTAAGGAGAATTTTAGACAACATCATCACCAGCTCCAGCCATAATAAGTTTACCTTCTTCTTCGAGTTTCTTGACTACTTTGATGATTTTTTGCTGAGCACCTTCCACATCAGCTACTTTCAAAGGACCCATATTTTCCAGATCATCATTGAGCATCTCAGCTGCACGAGTTGACATAAAACTCAGAATTAACTCTTTAACCGCGTCACTCGCTGTCTTGAGTGCCATCGCCAGATCAGCTTTATCGACGTCCTTCAAGACCGTCTGCATTTGCTTACTATCAATCCGTGTCAGGTCCTCAAAGGTAAACAATAGTTCACGAATTTGTTCTGCTAAATCTGGGTTAGACTCTTCAATCGTAGAAAGAATCCGCGTTTCAGATGCTTTGTCCATTGCGTCCAGGATTTCAGCGACCGGTTCCACTCCACCAACTTTGGTCACCATGCTACCTGCTTGCTTCATTTCATCCGTCAAAACTTCGTTGAGTTCATTAACTACTTCAGGAGGAATGCTATCCAAAGCGGCGATACGATAGACCACATCGGTCTGCAAGTTTTCTGGAAAACTTCTCAGAGTAGTGGCTACCTGGTCTATGTCTGTCAAGTAAGAGATAATCAAGGCTATCGTTTGGGTGTGCTCAGTGCGGATATAATTAGAAATCATGATGGGATCTATGTACCTCAATGCTTCTAGCCCCAAGTCTTCGCTCTGGAAACTCATCGCAGCACCCAGTTCCTTGGCCTTATCTGGTCCTAACGCCTTGCTGAGGGCATTTTTGATAAAGTCGGGTGAAGACATGAGATCGCCTCCCCCATCACTCATTACTGATTGATGGTAGAATTCTTCGAGTTCTTGATCGAGTTCTTCTGAGGAGATGTCATTGAAGCGAGTCATGAAGTAGCCGACATGTTGAATCCCAGCTTCTTCTAAATTCTGCATCACTACTGCAGCACCTTCTTAGCCCAAGGCAACCAATAAAATTGCAATTTTTTTAGGGCCCGTCAGTTTGCCAACTGCCATTTGTCCGTCTCCGATAAGAGATAAAATTTCTGCTGGTTTAGCAAGGAGCAAGGGGACACGACTGAAAAAACTTGGCAAAACCGGTATTAAGTCTGCTCTCTATTATAAAAAAGTAAATCTACTGCTGAGCAATAAATTTTAATGTATCTCAGCGTTAAGACACGCTTCCTATTTATATTGTACAAACAATTTTTTGATTTCATCTCTGCGAAACTAATGAAAAATTCTTAACCATTAATACTAACTTAGATTAGAAGTTTAGATAGAAACATCGGAATCTATTGAAATTAATGTAATCTTAGATGCTTAGCGACTACAGTTGCACTTCATATCTATAGACTTGACAATACAATTTTTTCACTATTCATTTTTCGATAATTTTGCCTTAACTCAATTAAAAATTTTATATGAGCATTTAGTTTGGAGTAAGATTTTCTCCTAAGTTACTTTTGTTTAGAAGCTGATAAACTATCGCTTTAGTAGAAATATGCTAGAGAAAAACTTGAGTAAGTTTATGAGCATTGTATCTTCTAGATTTACAAGCTACTGCTTCTGCCATATTACTCTTAAAATTAGCAACATCTAACATAGTTTTTCTCATTGGGTTGGTAAGTTTGGTTGATGCCTATCAGGTGCACTCCATTCAGCATATTTCTTCTCCTCGAATTGTAATTCCTGCTTCTCCTCTTTGAATTAGTAATGAGCTTGCAGCCCAGGCAGCTTTTTATCTCAATTGGTTGAGTCATCTCCAATTATTTGACCCCAAAAGATGATGTCACGATTGTCAAAATACCTAATGTGAGTAGAACTGTTTTTATCGAGACTGCTAGTTTCAAATAATTTTCACGATGGAATATAAGAATTAGTGCAAACTAAACGAACTCAATCTTACACTGCAAGTATTAATTTCTAAATCATCCCAGAAAATAATTTTTATGAAAAGTAAATCGGCTACACTAATACTGTTTTTTCTCCATCTCGTGAGAAATAGCAACCTGATCAATAGCTATTTGTTTTTGGACTCATTTGTATCTTATAAGGTTCGATAATAATTTCAATAATTTAGTTCTCCAATAGCTGAATAGTATCCAAGGAATTACTCAGCTTTTCTATCTCTGAATTTAATTTTAACGGTAGTGCTACCGAACGATTTTTGATCTCACTCACACTTTGCTAGATGACATCAATTACCGTTGTCTCATCACGTATTTTCTCTTTAGGTAATTCTTAAAAAGCTATTTCACTGAGTGGCATCTCAACTTATTTTTATTGACCAAATTCCTCTGAATTTTCGATTCTTTCTTGAAAATTTAATAGCCATTTAGTGGTTTGTTTTATTGGAATTCCTCTGTAGCTACAGGGTATTCCAAGATTCACTTATCGATAGACTATTACCAAACTATACCCAGTTAGTTCTGCAAATTCTTCCAGGCTTACTGTCAATCGATCAATTCTGGTTTATTCGTTCATAAAATAATCCTAAAAAGCTTTCTAAGAGTTGATGCTCTACTATGAGCACCCAATCAATCTGCTGGAACAATTTCCGGTAAGATTTTGAATTTCTCTGGATTTAACTAGTTTCTTAGTCGAGACAGACCGAGAGACATCAACTGAAGTGAAGATTCAGTGGGTATGAGGCAGCTCTTGTTTCTTCATGAGGTACCCGTTAGACCAGCAAACTGTTCGTAGCTATGATCAGCGATTCGTTTGGGGTGCTTCTGAAGTAAAGTACAGTCCGTTAATCCGGAAAAATTTTATGCTGGACTAGCGTTATGCGGCTGGTTTAGTAGCGGATGTTCGTTGTTGATTATTATTTTTACAAATTAATGATACATCTTTTGAAAAAAATGTTCGAATTATCTTCATCGGAGTCGTTGGTTATGAGAAAACCTTCTGGGCATAGCCGTCAGATTTTACGAAATTTCCCTTACAGCAAATTACATAAAATCGGACTAACTCTGCTCATACCTATGTGTGCTCACAGCCCAACTCCACCAACTAGCTGCACCCTACACTGTGAATGGTTTTTTCTTCCTGTAAAGCAGGCTTGCCACACTATCTTCAATCTTTTTCTTGTCCCAAAAGCTTCTGCTTGCGTTCGATGCCCCACTTGTACCCTGCCAGATCTCCAGACCTACGAATCACCCGGTGACACGGAACCAGGATTGCCAAACGATTAGAAGCACAAGCTCTGGCTATGGCACGGACGGCCTTAGATTGTCCGAGGGACTGGGCGAGTTGGGTGTAGCTTACCGTTTCTCCAGATGGGATCTCGGTCAAGGCCCGCCACACCTTTTCCTGAAAGACCGTGCCTCGAATATCCAAGGGAAGTGTCATTTCGTTTGACTGCCTTCGGTGGGGATCATCAATCTGGGCCACCACCTCAGATATCCATTCTTGCCAATCTTCTTCTGCTTCTTGCAGCTCTGCAGAGGTGAAGTTTTTCTCCAGTATGCCCAAGACTTCTTCTTTCTCTACAAATTCGACCAAGCAAATTCCACGATCGGTTGCGGCAATCAGAATAATTCCAAGGCTTGTTTCACGGTGGGCATAACGGATTGTTTCTCCCTGAGATCCTTTCTTGTGTTTGCTTGGCATCAGTCCTGGTGTGGTGTTGTCAGTATAAGCTCGTGATGGGCTATCGTAACCGGCTTCATAAATTGTTTAGGTGACATTCCTTGAAGACTTCAATTCACCGCGGAAGCGCTGTTTCCGTAACACCATCGCATACTGTTTTGGAGACAAACCAACCTGTGCCTTGAATACGCGCTGGAAATGACCTGGGCTGAGACCTACTGATGCTGCCAATCTGGCTAGATCAAGCTTTGCTTTTGCCAACTCGATTGGTTGGCAAGCCTGAGCGATGGCTTTGCTATGCGATAGAAATTCTACTTGATTGGGTTTGCAGCGTTTACAAGCTTTATAGCCCGCAGCCTGAGCCTGTGAAGGTGTGTCGTAAAACGAAACATTTTCCCGATTGGCTCTTCGAGAAATGCAGCTAGGGCGACAGTACACACCTGTCGTACAAACTGCAAAAACAAAGATACCATCCCACGCTTGGTCCCGATTATAAACAGCTTGCCAGCGTTGCTCATCGATCTCTTTGGAATCGTTTCTCTCTTTTTCTTGGTTTTGCTGCATATCGCGACTCTCGTATATCCCAAAGCGCCCTTAATTTCTTCCAGGGACGACCATCAACCGCAGCCATACCTACACCGATCAAAGCCATTCCCACTAAATATTTCGTCAGGAGACTCTCATCCAGAAAAGCAATTCCCAGCAGAATGACGCTGATTGATATCAGGAAGGTAACCAACAACAAGTTTGTTGCTCCAGCTGTAGCCAAGATTCGGAAATAGAAAATGCATGCTGAGGTTGTCGACAAAACAGCAATCCCTACAAGGGAGGCAAGGGTAGCTACGCTTGGCATTGGCAAAGTCCATGTTTACTCAACCAAGATCACCATTGGCACAAGAAACAAACTGGAGGCTGTTACCTGTCCTGTTACTGTGATTACCGGCGACACCCCCATCGCTTTAAATCTACGCCCAAAGATGCCAGCGAAAGCGTAAGAAAGTGCTGCACAAAGAATTGCCATGCGTGCCAAGAGATTTGCACCTATCTCTGCAATTATATCGATGTCTATCATAGTGAAGACTCCCAAAAAAACTAACAAACCCCAAAAGACGACTACCATTCATTTTTTCATCCGAGGTCATAAAATGCGCAACTACTACTTTGAATAGAGGTGTCATTGCGTTGAGAATTGAGTCAACACCAGAAGCAACTCGTGTCTGTCTCCAGACAATCAAACTAAATGACATGACGTTGTTCAACATTCCCATCCCACCGAAAGCGATCCAAATTCTTGGATTCCTAGGGAACATTGACCTGTGACTCTCCCCGCCAGCAAGAATGCTACAGATGCTAAGGCGACCCGACTAACCACAACGGTGGACGTTGGTAGTTCCCTGACTGTTACACTGTTGAAAAAGAATGAGCCACCCCAAAGAATGGAAAGAGCCAATAACAAACTCCACTCATGAAAAGTCATGGAAGTCTTGATGGTTGGCTTTGAAGAAATGAGTTCACCTACTGATAAAGCATATTAGTTAGGTGAAGTATCCCATTGGCTATCAAGAAAAACATACCGTTTCATGCGATTAAATTCGAAAAGTTAGCTTGGAGGTTGAAGTGGTCAGAGTTTGAAAAAGTCTTGGCACAACAGTGCCTTTGAATTACTCACGACCTCGAACGAATTTCTTGCAATTTAATTTTTTAATTCATAAATATCAGTTATTTAAATGATTGCATACTGAGTGCTGCTCAACGCCTTGATTCGAAGGGGAGATAACAGTGGAACTACGCTTTTTTGAAATTTATCGCAGTCCTGAATATCTACTACTATTGGCAGAAGGAATCCTGAATAGCGCTGCGCTCACGATCTCAGCTGGTATGATAGGCTTTGTCCTAGCGACCTTGCTGGCAAGTGCCCGTCATCACAGTTGGCCAGTACTAGGGCAACTGTCAGCGACCTTCATAGAATTTATTCGCAACACACCGCTCATTGTTCAGCTCTTCTTTGTTGCATTTGGACTACCTCTGCTGCTTGGCTACCAGTGGGAATTTTGAGCCCATGCACTGTTGGCGCTGATCATCAACTTCTCAGCCCACTTTGCAGAAATACTGCGCTCCGGCTTCCTCAGTGTTCCCATTAGGCAGCTTGAAGCAGCAAAGACTCTGGGGATTCTAAGTTTCATAGCATTTTGGAAGATTCTCCTTCTTCAGGCGGTCGCCACAATGTATCCCTCTCTAAGTAGTCAATTTGTTTTTCTCTTCCTAACGACAGGGGTGATTGCAGAAATCGGGGTGCGTGATCTAACATTTGCAGGCCTATTCATAGACAGTCGGAGTTTCCGGTCTTTCGAGGTCTTTTTCAAGCTTACGATCCTCTACATTATGATGGCTCTCTCATTCAAAGGGATTCTCCGATTGGTCTTCATCAAAAAATTTTCATGGTGGTCAGCACCATGAAAGAGATCTTTGTATCCATCTTCGGCAAGCCCTTTGGGATTGTCATATTCCAATTACTGGAAGCGACCCAATTTACCTCTCGCTATTTGCCTTTTTCGGAGGTAGAGCAGTTGGGATCGTCATTGCCCTGCTTCGCATCTATCCGTCAAAAAAATCAAAGACAGGAGCGGTAGCCTACATTTGGCTGTTCCAATCTGTGCCACTGCTGATGCTCTTGTTTCTCTTTGGTCTCGGAATACCACGACTCTTCGGCCAAAATATAGATCCCTGGATTGCAGCAATCGGAGCTCTGACTCTCTACACATCCGCCTACCTCGCCGATGTCTGACGAGGTTCCGTAGAGGCTGTCCCTAAAGGTCAATGGGAAGGGGCACGATCGTTGGGATTTGGATTCTTCAAAACTTTACAACTAGTAATCGCTCCGCAGGCAATCCGAAACGCCCTTGCCCCGACGGTCGGTTTCATGGTGCAAATCATCAAAGGTACCTCCCTAGCCTTCATCATCGGTTTTCATGATTTGATGAATATTGGGAAACGCTGGGCCAATGCACCTGTTAATGATACCGAACCCTTCTTTGTCTTCCCCTTGATGGCATTGATCTACTTTTGTCTTTGTTTTCCGCTCTCAGCATTTTCAAAGCAGCTGGAGCGAAAATTCGGAAGTGTTTCCAAATAAGACCTTCCGACTGCCGTGTGACTCCTGGAGAGCGCACTTATTTCGTTAACATCATACGGAGAACATAATGCTCAAGCAAATGTGTAAGAGGTGGTTGCTCAGCCTGTCAATGATGTTTGTATTGTTGATGACAATGACCGCAACACCAGCCGTGGCAGAACTACCAGACATCTTAAAATCAGGAAAAATCCGCATCGCAGTCCCTGAAAACTTTCCACCTTTCGGCTCCTTGGGTGAGGAAGGAGAGTATGTGGGCTATAACATAGAGATTGCAAGAATGATTGCTGACAATTTGAGAGTTGAACTGGAACTGGTTCCGGTGACATCAAAACAAAGGATCCCTTTCTTAGAGACCGATCGAGTCGATCTGGTAGTTTCTGTTATGGGTGCCAACCCTGAGAGAGCCAAATCGATCTGGTTTTCTAGCGCCTATGCTCCATTTTACTCTGGAGCTTTTGCCAAGCCAGACGTTGAAGTAGATTCCGTGAAAGGGTTCTCTGGAAAAAAAAGTTGGAGTGACTGGTGGGACGCTGGAAGATTTGGCGATCAGCGCAAATGCCCCTGGAGACGTTGAGATTATTCGTTTCGGTGACAACGCAGCTACCATTTCCGCTTATGTATCAGGTCAGACTGACGTGATTGTCACTGGAAACATGGCTGCGCTAGAGATCTCCAAAAACAATCCTAATTTTAATCTGGAAACCAAATTCATAATTGCCAACTCCCCATGCTATATTGGTGTAAAGAGCGGAAATCTCGATCTACTACAGTGGGTCAATATCTTCATCTTGCACAAGAAGTTGAACGGAAAACTGAACGAACTCTCTTTGAAGTGGTTGGAGCAACCTTTTCCCAAACTTCCTACCCTCTAACATATATCTAGCGAAGCCAAGATTCATCAAGGATCTTGGCTTCGGATTACTTCACAAGAAGTTTCCTACCAAAAAAACCCCTCGCCATTGGACACTCACTACAAACTAGCTCTTTCTGAATTGCTATTCTGCACACGGGAAACATGCCATCACAATTCCCATCATAGCTAACCAGCCATACTCCGATCCATACATCATTCACAACGAAAAAGTGCCAGGTGATCCAAATGATCGCACTTTCTACCATTCCGACCAGCGCTTCTGATCACTGCGCACTGTGTTCCATTGAGCTAGTCTACATGCCATCAGAGAATAAGCATCTTGCCTGCTCTCCAAAGGGCAGATAAATTTTGGTGAAAAACATTTCAATCATTCTTATCCTTTGACTTTACCAACATGTACCTCCCTCGCCATTTTGAAGAAACTGATCCTAGCCAGATTTGTAAGCTAATTGACAAGTTTCCTCTGACTATTTTGGTAGTGCGAACCGAACAGGGTCTGGTAGCCAATCACCTTCCGCTGATGCTTCAAGAAAAGCAGGAACTGCTCGATCACTTTGCGCTGAACAATAACTTACATCAATTTATTCCGTCCGGTAAGGAAATCCTTGCTATCTTTCAGGGAGAAGATGCCTGCATTTCACCAAACTAGTATCCCACAAAGCCTGTTTATCACAGGCACGTACCGACCTAGAACTACCAATTCATGCACATTTACAGTACGATCCACTACCAAAATGATGACAAATCCAAACTGGCCGTTGATGGTGAGCTTACAAAGAAGATGAAAGAGCAAGCCCATGGTGAGAATACCTGTTGGATGACCGATGCACCTAAGGACTACCTGAACGCTATTTTAGAAAACATCGCTGCGTTCTGGATCAAAATTACGAGGATTCTAGGAAAATCAAAGTTGAGCCCAAACCGAGAAGCCGTTGATTTTGAAAATATAGCAACCGTACTTTTGGAAAGAGGTTACACCCAAATGGCTGCTCGAATGAACCAGATCAGAAAAACCCAATAAGAAGACTGAACATTCAGTGGGGAAAGCACGAAGGTTAGTAGCATGAACAAGGATAGGGTTGTCATCAGGCAAATTCAACATAACGAAGCTGACCATCTGTTGGACGCTTCAACACGCTACATGGAGAGTCTCTATCATGCAGAGAGTAATCACCTTGTGGATGTGGAAGTACTACTGCAACCGAGGAATTATTTCTTAGGTGCCTTTGTCGAGGAAAGAACAGTGGGTTGTGTGGCACTCATCGCTAAATCAAGCTACGCTGAGATCAAAAGGCTCTTCGTGATGGAAAGTCACCGAAGAGCAAAAATTGGATTGCGATTAATGCAGGAAATTGAATCACTTGCTTCACAGAATCACATCCGATTGCTGCGCCTGGAAACAGGAATTCGTCAACCAACTTCCATCCAACTCTATGAATCTCTAGGCTATCAACACGTCGGGCCTTTCGGCGAGTACCAAGCAGATCCACTGAGCATCTTCATGGAAAAGTCTTTGTCCCCTGTTTGAGATAATGTTTCCACCGCACTACTTGAACACCCTTGAGCATCCATGAATCCGATGAACACTCTCGCTGAGTTGAGGGATATTGTCACTCCACCTCCGCCTTCTGCATGGCCTTGGGCAATAGGCTGGTGGATTCTACTCATTCTGGGACTCCTACTACTCAGCACAAGCATCTGGTGGCTCTGGAGATGGCAGCATCGTAGTATTCCACGACGCTTGGCTTTGAAGCAACTGGCTCAGTTACAGCAGCGTGTAGCCGATCCACAGACCTTAAGGCAGCTTTCTCAATTATTGCGTGAGGTTGCCCTACAGGCACATCCTTGGGAGCAGGTCGCTTGCTTAAACGGCAGACGCTGGCTGGAGTTTCTGGATCAGACTGGAGATACGACCCAGTTTACGCAGGGTCCTGGTCAAATTCTGTCAGAAGGACCCTACCGCCCACGGAAGGAACCACTGCCCCCGCAACTGTTTGTGCTGTGTCAAAAGTGGATTCAACTCCAGAACACTACATCTCGGTTCCACAAAACCAAGAAACTTACCTTTCCCAACTGAACAATGCTCGAGTTTCTCTGGCCTTGGTTTGCACTTGTTTGGCCCCTTCCCCTGTTGATCCGCTGGCTATGGCCGGCTACCCCAGTTCCTCCACAAGCCCTTCAGGTACCTTTCCTCGAACGTTTGCAACTGCTTTCCGATAGTTCACAGACCTCCCAATTTCAGACAAAACAACTGGCTTTTCTACTGGCCTTGGTTTGTTGGACTCTCTTGGTAGGAGCCGCCACTCGTCCGCAGTGGGTGGGGGACCCTATTTCTCTACCTGTATCTGGTCGTAGCTTGATGCTCGCTGTTGACCTATCGGGGAGTATGAAGGAAGAGGATCTTCAACTATCTGGCAACCCTACAAATCGGCTGAATGTCGTCAAGGATGTTCTTCAGAAATTTATTACACGTAGAGATGGCGACCGCTTAGGCCTGATTCTTTTTGGAGAACAAGCTTACCTGCAGACTCCATTGACCTTCGACCAGAAGACCGTTCAGCAAATGCTGGTGGAATCAGAAATTGGACTCGCTGGAGAGCGTACCGCCATCGGCAATGCCATAGGCCTTGGTGTGAAACGTCTAAAAGGACTGAAAGAATCGGAACGCGTACTGATCCTTTTGACGGATGGCGCCAACACAGCAGGAGACATTTCTCCAAAGCAGGCAGCCCGTTTGGCGAAGCAGGCTGGAGTTAGGATTTATACAATTGGAGTTGGTGCAGATGAAATGCTAGTGCAAACTTTTTTTGGTACGAGACGGGTCAAACCATCACGGGATCTGGATGAGAAGTTGCTGCAGACTATTGCTTCCCTCACTGGTGGACAGTACTTCCGAGCTCGTAGTACCGAAGAATTGACTAAGATTTACCGACTTCTAGATGAACTGGAGCCTGTGGAGCACGATGCCGATGTCTTTCGACCTCTGAAACCACTTTATCCTTGGCTACTTGCAGCAGCGCTACTGCTCAGTGCCAGTTGGATTCCAGTAAAGTGGTGGCGTCAGCACAGCCTAAAGAAGCTTCAGCTCTGACCCTGTGACTCAGCCTTAACAATTGGCAACAGGGTTTTCAAAACGTTCCGAGCGATGACTTGGTGACCTTCGGGGTTTGGATGAATACCATCCTGCAGGTTCATCTCCGGAATTCCTCCAACACCTTCCAACAGAAAATCAACCATAGGCAATTCATACTCATGGGCTAATTCAAAAAAAGCTTCTTGGTAGGCTTTGACGTAGGTTTCTCCGTAGTTGATCGGCATCTGCATACCGGTCATCACCACTTGGATCTGGCGCTCCTGGGCCATCTGGATTGCTTTCGCCAGGTTTTGCTTCATGTTCCCGATGTCCAAGCCACGCAGGCCATCGTTGGCTCCCAAGGCAAGCAACATGATCTGGGGTCGCATCTTGAAATACCACTTGAGACGTGTACCCGCACTGGCACTGGTCGCTCCGCTGAATCCCCCGTTGATCACTCGCACTTCAAGGTCTTCCTCCTTCAGCAATTGTTCCAACAGATAGGGATAAGCTTCTTCCAGCTCAACACCGTATCCTTCTGTCAGCGAGTCTCCCAAAGCAAGAATTCGAATTTCTGCCATTGCTCCAAACGGTAAAAAAAAGCACAATGTAAATAATAAACAACACAACACTCCCATGACTTTTTTCATTTTAACTCTTTTGTGAAGATAACGGATTTTTCTGTTCCTATTTGAACTCTGAGGAAAAGACTGCGATGACCTCTTACATCCTGCGCCGACTGCTCCTGATCATTCCGACACTGATTGGCATTATGACGATCAACTTCGTGATTGTCCAGGTGGCCCCTGGAGGACCCGTGGATCAGTTCATTGCTCGGATGCAAGGACAAGGTGGCATGGACGTGACAAGCCGGATTACCAATACCAGCTCAGAGATGCAGGATAGTACCAGCACCTCTGATCAATCAGGACGTACCCGAGGGGCCCAGGGCATTGACCCAGAACTTTTGCGTGAGATCGAGCGTCTCTATGGTTTCGACAAGCCAGCCCATGAGCGCTACCTGCAAATGCTGGTTAATTACGCCGTTTTCGATTTTGGTGAAAGCTTCTACCGGGATCGTACGGTGCTTGAGTTGATCTGGGAGAAACTACCTGTTTCTGCATCACTTGGAGTCTGGAGTACACTCCTGGTCTACCTTGTCTGTATTCCACTGGGCATCAGCAAGGCAGTGCGCCACGGCTCCCGTTTCGATATCTGGACCTCTACGGTGATCATCATCGGCAACGCTATCCCTGTTTTTCTCTTCGCCATAATTTTGATCATTTTCTTCGCTGGTGGCAACTATCTGAATTGGTTTCCCTTACGTGGACTGACTTCTGATGGCTTTGCCGATATGAGCCTGTTCGGAAAAATCCTCGACTATTTCTGGCACCTAGCCCTACCCCTGATTGCCATCCTGATTGGCAGTTTCGCCACACTGACGATGCTGACCAAAAACTCATTTTTGGATGAAATCGGCAAGCAGTACGTAGTGACTGCCCGGGCTAAGGGACTACCGGAGCGGCGGGTGCTCTATGGTCATGTCTTCCGTAATGCGATGCTGATCATCATCTCTGGCTTCCCCGCAGCCTTCATCAGTATGTTCTTCACAGGATCTCTGCTG
>MDTD01114589.1_pt1 | contig 13514 bp, 17 predicted proteins | sample 811221 | NCBI WGS metagenome assembly MDTD01 (sample SAMN05326646, study PRJNA326480) | marine metagenome | isolation source: seawater | place: Pacific Ocean: South West | collected 2011
GACTAGCGTAATTAGATTCGCTAAGGATCATTAGTGCAAAATAACGTTCGTCTTCAGACCAGCCTATAGGGTAATATTTGGAATTTAAATATCCTGCCTCTGTAAATTGGTTAATAGGCACTTCTGGGATAGTTTGTGAGTATCCTATGTGTGAAAATACGAGTAGTGTGTATATAAATTTTTTCATCTCAGGCTAAATATATAAAATCAGCTGAAAAATATATCATAGAAAAACCCTCTATGTCATTGACAATGAGGGTTTTGTTTTTTTAAGACCACAAGTCCGAACCAATTATCGAACCAAAATGGTCTGTGTTTTTGTTCCGCCCATTCCAGATGGAATGGGGAGAAGCCCAAGAGATTGAAAAGTTTCACTGTTCTGCCTTGAGGGTTTGAACACACTAAAAAGATTGTGAGAGAAATGGAAATATTGGGAATAATTTTTAATATTGATGGGTAAAGACGACTAATGGAAGACAGAGAACAAATAGAACTTTTAAAAAAAACCATTCTTGAGGGAATACTTATGTTTAGAGACGTGGAATACGAAATTCTTGATGATACTTTCAAAAATATAGATAAGAATAAGCCCCGATTTAGTTCAAAAGAGGTTACAAATGTTTATATGAAGAATTTTGATGAATCAGTTATTAAGGCACTAGAAGAAGTAACAGAAATAGTCAAAAAAAACATTTCGCATTAAACCTCCTTTTTTAATAATTCATAATTGTCATAAAAATAAAATGGCAATGCTAAAGAAAAGCCGACAGTAAACAAGCAAAGCATATATTTAAAAATTTTGAAAGGCCTTTTATAAAATCTATATATAACAAAAATAAAGAAGGAGAGTGCTGCAACTCCTAAATCAGCAGATAACATTGATGATGCATAATTTGAGTTAGCTTCAACAAAAAATTCAGTTAAAGACCACTCCCAATTCTTTTGCTCTAGATATTTATAAAGATTATAATATGGAAGTGCAATTCCTAAAAAACATAATAATAAAAATATTTTTTTCATAAGTCAGTATTTAATTAAATTTTCACAATACTAAATATCGCGATTATTACTTAAAGAATCTATAGTTATTCGGTTTGTATTGGATTACTCTAAAATTTTATTACATTTAATTTAGCAAGCAAAATAATCATGAGAAAATTTATACTTCTTTTACTATCTTTTCCCCTTATCTCCTCTTGTTCAAATGATAATGATGATGCTCCTTGTCCTTGTGAGTTCACCTTATCTAATCGTACAGGAATTGAAACCGAAAGCTATTATTCTGAAACAACAGTTTCGATGCCAAATCCTTGTGATTCTTATTTAGATCAGTATGTAGATTCGGTAAATATACTTTATGAAAATGATGGTACTTTTGAAAATCCAGTAAAAGGTCTTAATCAAGTTGGAGGTCGAAGGACTGCAAGTATATTATTTACATCTGTTTACCTGAATGCTTTAAATAGTGGAGTTGGATCAACATTTTTACCTGGTGGTGGACAAAGTGAGCATACTGTGCAAGAATACGATTGTAACTAAGGTTTTTTATAAAAAAACAAAAATTGTATCATATATTTAAATGGAGAAAAATGTTTTTGGAGAGCCACTACAAATTTGCTGCACAAAACCAATGACAGGTTATTATAGAGATGGTTTATGTAGAGCAATTTATGAAGATACTGGCACTCATACTGTTTGTGCTATTATGACTAAAGACTTCTTAGAGTTTTCTTTAAATATGGGAAATGATTTGATTACGCCATTACCATACTATCAATTCCCAGGATTAAAGGAAGGTGATAAATGGTGTCTTTGTGTTAAAAGGTGGATAGAGGCAGAAAAAGAAGGAAAAGCCCCTAAATTAATTTTGGAAGCAACACATGAAAAAACTTTAGAATATACTTCCATTGATTTGCTCATAAAATATGCATTCAAGAAATAATAGAATTAGGAAAAGGTCTTACGCTTGAACTTTTTGACTTAGTGATTAAGGTTCTAATAATTCTTTTTTTTCAATTTTAACGGTAATGACATCACCATTTTCTTTAGTAGTGATAATCCATTCTCCTTCTAATCCATCAACGTTTTCACCATCTATATGCAAATCGATAATTCGATCAATTTTAATATCAGGTTTAACATCAACGCATGAATAAAACGTAATAAAGAAAACAACTATTAAAATTTTTTTTATCTGTTATTAATGTTTTTCATTTTATTTGATTTTATGTTTATGATTTGAAGATAAGAATAAGATTCTTTAAGATTTATTGTATTTTGGGTTCATGAAGTTTTTAAGATTTGCTATTCTATCAAGTGTTTTTTGTTTAATTCTTTGCTTTTTATTAAGATTTTTGGTGTATTCCCCAGGAGAGCCTGAAGATTATGGTATTAAAACAGACATTATTGGAGCAGTCTTTAGTTTTTTCATCACGAATATTCCCTGTGTGATCTACCTGCTTTTTATTGAAGCTACTGAAAAAAAGAGTAATAATATTGTTTTTTTTATAACACAGAATTTAGTTGTTATCATTAGCCTAGCTCTAGCCATATAAAATAAATATAATTTTCCCTATTATTTATAGAATAATTAAATACATCTGGGCAATTTTCAGTAAATTATATCAAAGTTTACATAACTGATAATGACACATTAAGAACCTCCGTATAATGATTTTAAAAAATAACGTGGCGTCCATTCAGTTGATTCAAAGAAATACAAAAGAAAGAAAATAAAAGAAATTATAGGTACAATTATAAAACCATTTAAAACTGACTTATCCTTGACAGATACGGTAAAGGTTACAAAACTAACAACTAACCAAAATATTGCTGTAAAACTCATAGGACAAAATAAAATTAGTAAAGGAAATGGGAAATAAAAGAAGTAATCGCTTTTTCATAGGAATTATAAATGTAAAAAAATCTTATTCTTATCTTCAAATTATAAACATTAAATCAAATGCACTAAAAAGATGCAAAATAAATCATGATAGACTGGATTATTTAGTAAATTTAATTAGTGAAAAAACTTTTAATAATTTTAATTCTCGCTCCGCTTTTTTCTTTCAGTCAAAATCAATCCTTATTTGGTGAAAAATTTAAAGTAAAAGAAATAATAGATTTAAATGACAGGAAAGACATATTTAATATAGATAAGAACATTCAAATTGAAGGAAAAATTAAGTCAACTTGTAAAATGAAAGGATGTTGGATGGAATTAGATGTTGCTGATAAAACCATTTTCGTCAGATTTAAAAATTATGGTTTTTTTGTCCCTAAAGAGGGAGCAGAGGGTAAAACAGCTATTTTGAATGGAAAACTTTCTATTGATACACTAAGCGTAGCTGAGCTTAGGCACTATGCTCAAGATGCAGGAAAGTCTAAGCAAGAGATATCATCAATTGAAAATCAAGAAATAACTATGTCATTTCTTGCTGAAGGGGTAATTATTATGAATTAATGAAAAAGTTAATTTCATACTGTTTAATAGTTACTATATCTTTTACATGTATTTCTCAACAATCAAATTATCCATACAAATGGCCAATGTACAATGATATCAATGTTGATTTGTCAGTTGAGAATCCATCATTTAAATTTAATGACGGACCACTAGTTATGATAGATGCTGCACATAAGAACTTTTTTGTCCAGTCACATTTGATTAAACCTCTAGTGGATATACTTCTCAATGATGGATACAGAGTATCATTTATTGATAAAACACTCACTAGAGAAAATTTAAACCAAGCTAAAATTTTGATAATCATAACAGCACTTCCATTTGATTTTGCAACACGAAGATCGGCAGCTGAGATGCAAACTTTTACTGAAAACGAACTAAATGAAGTCCAAGCATGGGTTAAAAATGGAGGCTCATTACTTGTTTTTAGTGAACATGCTCCTTTTGATCAAGCAATAAACCCTTTGTTGAAAAAATTTGAAATTGAGTCATCTGTTGGAGTTACAATTGACACATTAAATTATGACAAAAGTTATAATTCTAGAATGATTGTTTTCAAGGGAGAGAATCTTAATAATTCACATCCTCTTGTGAATGGAAAATATGAAGTAAAAAAATTAGTTTCATTTGGAGGGAGTGCCTTATCTGGAGAAAAATATGATAATATTTTAAGACTTGGCAATAGTTCTTTAAACGTAAGGCATCAAACTGGAAATGGTCCTATTGGTAGAGGAAATTCTCAAGGATTAGCTGGATTTTATGGAAAAGGCAAAGTAGTTGCATTTGGAGATTCAAATGGTTTTACAGCTATGATATTCGACAATGAAGATGGGAGTAAAATGTATGCAGGAATGAATTCCAAAGGATATGATTGGAAAAATTTTGTTTTAAATACTTTTGATTGGTTATCCAAGTGATTTTCAAATGACCAAGTATCTAATAATCTTCTCATTTATTTTGTTTTTTAATTGCAAAAAAAATGGTGATTGTATTGAAATTGAAGAAAAAAAAGAAGTTAACGGAGAATATTATTTTTATTTTTCAGGAACTATTAGTGGGGTTGGAGGAACAAATGAAGATGGTTTTTTAGAGGATCGTTGGGCTTCAGGGAAAGTCTCAAAATCCGTATATGAATCTCATAACATTGGAGATGAATATTGTTATTAATTAAAGGATGAATCAAAAGGTTAAATTTTATATTGTACCATTCATGTCCCTCGCAGTAGGACTCTTTATTGGATATTTGATTGTAACCTATGCAACAAAAATATCTTCTGATAAAAAAAATTGCATTACCACTTTTTATTTAATTAGGCATGCTGAAAAAGACAGAAGTGATCCAAATGAGAAGAACCCAAGCTTAACATCTGAAGGAGAAGCAAGAGCCAATCATTGGGCAAAATATTTTGATACGATACCTCTAAACTCAATTTATACAACTTCTTATAAAAGAACAATTCAGACTATTGATCCAGTTTCTAGGAAAAAAAATATCGAACCAAAAATATATTCACCCAACAAGATAAATATTCAGGACTTCATTAAAACTAATTATGGTAAAAATCTCCTGATTTCAGGCCATAGCAATACAACTCCAAGCATGGTTAATAGATTAATTAACGAAAAAAAATATGAAGATATGTTAGAAACTGATAATAAGAGTTTGTTTGTTGTAAAACTAATTGATTCCACTGCTACTGTTGAAGTCAGATCAGTTGATTTTAAATTAAAATAAAAATCAAAATACTAATATTTTAAAATGAATGATATGATTGATAGAATAATTGAAATGGCTTGGGAAGATAGGACTCCTTTTGAAGCCATTGAGTACCAATTTGGCGTTAAAGAAAATGAAGTAAGAAAGATTATGAGAAAAAATCTGAAAAGAAGCTCATTTGAATTATGGAGAAAAAGGGTAAAAGGAAAAAAAACAAAACATAAATCTACTTCAGTATCAACTAGGTTTAAATCTAAAAATCAGAGAACTTAATCTTAGTCTTTTAACAAAACTAATCTATATATTTGTTGAAAATAAAAATTAAATAAAATGAAAAAAATAATAATGTTTATGATCTCAGTTTTATTCATTACCTCATGTGATCAAACTAATAATAATATTACTGTCGAAAAGCAATCAATAATTGGATATGATTTTTCAGACGAGGGAGAAAAAAGAGATCTTAAGGGAGGTTCAATTGAAAATATAGCAATTTGGGAGAATTATATAAAAGCTCACAATGAAAGAGATATGGAGGTTATAAGAAGCTTAGATTCTGATACTTTTAAAGCAAGAGGTCCCCAGGGACAGTTTATTGAGGGAGTTGATACACATGTTGAGTTTTTAACGCAATGGTTTGAACAAAATTCACCTAAATGGGAAATTAAATATGCAATAGCCAATGATGTTAAAACAAAAGATGGAGAATTAAGACAGTGGGTAACAGCTGGTCATGACATGACTCTTACTGTTGATGGAAATCAAGTAAATTTATATCAAGTTATTGATGCGTTAATTTCTGATGGAAAAATTCAAGAATTTTACGTTCATGAGCGAGTAAAAGGAGAAAACGAGTAAAGCTTAACTTTTAGCTTTATTTATCAAACCATTTCATAAATAATGGGGCTCTTTATAATTCAAAAAGACCCCCATTTATTTTTAATCATTATTCCAATGCCCATGTTTATTAAAATAAGAGAGCTAGTTCCAATGAAAAACCATTCTTTTTCTTGATACTTATAAATTATGGCCTCTCCAAATAAACATAAACCACTTGAAAAAATAATTAGTCCAAAAAGGGCAAAAAAGTAAGTTTTTATTTTTTTATTGATCATTTGGAATTTTGATTTTATTGATTTGATTCCAGTTAATTAGTTTAATGTTCTTTTCCTTTAAATAATTTTTAAATTTTTCACTTTCGACAATTTGAAGATCCAATTCTCTCCACTTCGCACCCCAATGTGGATGATCAATCATCATAGCTTTCAATTCCTCGTTTTCAAAACCGAGATGAAGCAATAATATATTAAATCCAGGTTTTATATCATCAATAACTCCGTAATAAAAACTTTCCCAGTTTTTAATATCAATTGGAGAATCATTTGATTTACTATAAATTTTATCTACCCATATTATCTGAGAGATATCTATTTTTGATTTATCAAAATTTTTTGATAAGACTTCTTCTTTATAATCCTTTGAAACAACTACAGGTAGGTTAAATTCTTGACCAATTTCAAAATAGGCTTGGAAAATTTCTGGGCGAACCCTAACGGCTCCCATATGAGAGTCTAAGTGGGTGGGTATTAAACCGTTTTCAATTGAATAATTAACTTGGGCTCTGAGTTCTCTCTTAACATCTTCATATGTGGCGTTTAGTTTAACCCCCTCGTTTCCAATATAAAAATGTCCTTGTTCGTTCATTAATGATTTTATTTCACTTGACGATGAAATACCATCCCACTTATAATTTTTCCATTCGGAAGTTAACGTTAAATGTAAGCCTAAATTATGTTCAGGATTAGATTTAGCATATTCTACTACTTCAAGGAACCATGGGCAAGGCACCATAACACTTCCTGAAGTTATTGACCCTGATTCAAATGCCCTGAAACTTGCTTCATTTACAGAGTTAGCAACGCCAATATCATCAGCATTCAGTATCAGTAATTTTGCCTCTGCATTGAAACCCAGTTTTTCAGCTAAATTTTTTTCTTGGCTAAAGATTAAACTGGGTAAAAAAATTAAAAGGTGTACAAAGTTTTTCATCTTAAAATAAAAATATAACATTTTAATACTTTTTAAGAGTAATCTCTATTACACCTCCAGAGCCTCTTAATCCATACTTACTCGTTTCTATTGTTGATCTTAAAACATTTACATCATCAATATCTTGAATTTCAATATTCATCGGGATATTTTGACCCATTAGGGTTCCATTAACTGCCCATTCTGCATATTTGTTAGAGGTGGAAAAAAGAGCCCCAGTGTTAAATAAAACTCTTCCATTATCTAAATAAGCCCCAGGGCCTAAAATTGGATTTATAGCATCCCATAAATTACTTGCATTGTAATTAATTGTTATTGTTGAAGATCGTTTTTTTCTTTTTTTCTTTTTTTTTGAAAAAAACTTTGAGCTTTCATCATTATCAATATTGACAGCTTCTCCTTCGATTTCAGCTTCTTGAGCAGATAAATTAAAAGCAAAAAAGAAAAATAGTAAGTAAAGTAATGTTCTCATCTAAATTTATTTGTACGTTTTATATGAAGGAATTTCTGGAGATATTATTTCAAAAATTCTACTTTTTTCCATCCCTTCAAAAGTTATTGCATCTGTGTTTTGAACCTTTATAAAAGCCCCTTCATCTATTATATTTTTTTTGTATTTAATACAGCCTTTATATAAAAATAATGAATGTATTGACTTTGAGAAAATTTTAAAAGTATGTTTTCCTTTGTTTAGTGTATATTCATTAATGGAAATTCCTTCTGTATCCATTTTCATAGGAGAATTATGCCCCATTATAAATTTAACAGTCTTATTTTCAGAACTCTTTATTTTAAAAACTTCTGATTTATAATCATCATATGAAGCATTTTTTTTAAGTGATTTTTTCAGATCTGGATCAAACCAAATTTGGAAGATTTCAGAATTTTTGTCAATTTCTTCAGCATGAGAAATCCCATTGCCAGACCTGATTATCTGAACATCACCTTTAGAGAGAGGGATCCATTTGTTTTGTTTTGTATCAAAATGGTTGATGTTTCCTTTTAAAATAAAACTACATATTTCAAAACCTTGATGAGGATGCAATCCTATCGTACTTTTTTTAGATAAAGTCCATGCATGCGCCCAATAAAATATATTAGAGTAAGGTTTCAATTCTCCTCCATCTTGAGGAAATCCAATGGGTTTTTTTTCTAAAATTTCACCATTATTAAAATTTCCATTTGCTTGATCCTCTTTTTTAAATATTGTTATTTCCATTCAATTAATATTTGATACAAATAGACTTAATGCTTTTTCAAATTCTTTTTTTAAATCCTTTTTCAATATTCCTTTTTCTTCAGTAAAGTTTTTCTCAAAATTTGGAAGAGAAAATATTGGGATTTGGTAGGGATTATCTAGGGAAATTCTCGAATATGCAATTTCAAGAACTTTCTGAGCTCCTCTGTCACCATTTGAAGTTGCTAATAAAAACATTGGTTTATTATGCCAAACAATTTTTTCAATTCTAGAGATCCAATCAAAAATATTTTTAAATGCTACTGTATATGCTCCATTGTGCTCAGCAAAGGAAATAATAATGCCATCAGCCTTTTTTAAAATTTCATTGAACTCGAATGCAAGCTTAGGTATCCCTTCTTTTTTTTCCCTATCAATACCATAGATAGGCATTTCAAAATCATTTAAATCCAAAATTATAGGTATAGAATTTTTAACTTGGGACAAGGCATATCTTGCTAAAGCTTTATTAATTGATTCTTTAGACGAGCTGGCTCCAAAAGCAACAATTTTTTTCATATTAATCATGTAAAATTAGTTATTAAACCATTATTAATTAATTTTTTTGATAATAAAACATAAATTATGGTGTCTTTATCAATATCGATAAAAGCTTTAAGGAAAAAAGTCTGATAGTGATAATTTTATATTGATTCTTTAAAAAATTAATATTTTAATACAATTAGGGTCTTATTTTACTAAATTGTATTATCTAAGACTCTAAATTTTAAACAATAATATGGATAAAAAATATATATTTTTTTTGTTGGTATTTTTCTTGTTTTCATGTCAAAATGAAAAAGGAATCATTAGTGTTGAGCTAAGCAATGATATTGTACCCATTCCAAAAGAAGTTGTCTTTAATCCTGATAAGGGACTTGCATTTACAAAGAACATATCTGTTTCTTTTGAAAGTTCAACGATAAACTCACTAGTTGAAATATTTGAAGAAGAAATCCGAAAAATAACTTCTTTAAATATAAATTTTTTAATCAATGATGGAAATTCATCGGATTTGATTTTTGAAATTAATGAAAGTTTAAATAAAGAAGAATATCAGATTGATATAAATGAAAAAATTTTAGTATCTGCTGGAAGTTATAATGCTCTTGTAATGGCAAAAAACAGTCTGCTTCAACTGGTGACTAAAAAAAATGAATCAATTGTTTTTCCATTAATTAAAATAAAGGATTATCCAGACTCAAGTTATAGAGGTTTGTTAATTGACTTAGCAAGGGTCTGGCATGATATTGAGACTTTAAAAGATATAATTGATTTGGCCTCTTTTTATAAAATAAATTATATTCAACTCCATCTAACAGATGACCAAGCATTTACCTTCCCTACTGAAAAATATCCAAAATTACCAACACCAGACAGACCATACTCAAAAAAAGATTTTAGTGAATTAGTTGAGTACGCTAAACTGAGAGGAGTAATCTTAGTACCTGAACTAGAAGTCCCTGGGCATGCTACTCAATTGGTTAAAATATATCCAGAAATTTTTGGGGTTAATAATAATAATCCTAACTCCAATGTTGTTAATATTTCTAATGAAAAAATTTATGGAGTGCTTGGTGAAATTATTGGCGAAATGGTAGAAGTTTTTTACACCTCGCCTTATTTCCATATTGGGGCAGATGAAGCTAACTTAGAATTGTATAAAAATGTTCCTGAAATTAAAAGATTCATGAAAAAAAATAATTTAGGAACAGATGTAAATGAACTTTACAGATATTTTATTGTGAGGATGAATGATATTGTTAAAAGTTATAATAAAAAAATGTTTTTATGGGAAGGTTTTAGAAAAGAGGGGAAAATAAAAATTCCTAAAGATGTAGTTGTTTTTGAATTTGAAACTTTATATCAACTTCCTGGTGACTTAATTGAGGATGGTTATAAGGTTGTTAACACCTCTTGGCAGCCTTTATATGTTGTCAATGGAGGAGTTAAAAATCCGTTGGCTAGAAGAGCTATGTGGTCTCCTGAAAAAATATATTCTTGGAATATTTGGCGATGGGAAAATTGGTATGAAAAAGCTCCTGCATCAAAAAAACCTATTCAATTAGAAGAAACACCACTTGTTATTGGTGGTCAATTTTGTTCTTGGGAACAAGCAGGTGAAGCTGAAATTCCAGTATTGAGAAAAAGACTGCCCTCGTTTATTGAAAAAGTTTGGAACAATAAAGAGGTTTTACCCTTTGAAGTATTTTTTTCAAGAGTTGAAAAAAATGATGAAAAACTTTCAAAAATTATTAATGATAAAAGACAAGACACCCTATTACTAGGATATAATTACCCTAAGGTTGGAGATTGTGGATCTGCACTTTGGGGAGGGTGTGATTAAAAAAAAACATGAAATTACTTATTAAATTTTTTAGTGTACTGTTTTTATTACAAACATTTGTTTTAAAATCACAAATACCATTGCCAGAGCATCCCCGGCCAGATTTTCAAAGAGAAATGTGGAAAAATCTAAACGGTAAATGGGATTTTAAATTCGACCCAAATAATGTTGGCGAAAAAGAAAAATGGCAAGAACAAACAGTAAAGTTTGATAAAACAATCTCAGTACCCTTTCCATGGGGGTCAAAATTATCAGGAGTTAAAGACGAGGCCAGTATTGCTTGGTATAATCGAAAAATAAATGTTTCAAAAGATTGGAAAGGAAAAAAGATATTTATCATAATTGGAGCATCTGATTGGGAAACAACACTTTGGATTGATGGAGTTTTAATAGGTGAACATCAAGGAGGATATGTTCCTTTTTCTTTTGATCTTACTTCATATATAAAATATGGTAAAGATCAAAACATAACTTTGAAAGTAGATGATAATGCTGGGGATCCAAACAAGTTCAAAAGAGGTTATGCTTTATATGGAAAACAAGGTTACGGAAATGCCAGAGGTATTTGGCAAACAATTTATTTAGAAGCAAGAGGAAAAAATTTTTTAGATGCTGTTCATTTTACACCTGATATTGATAACAAGAAAGTAAATGTCACAACTTATTTAGAAAATTATGCCACAAAAGAATTGCCTTTAAACATCAAAATTAAAACTGAAAAAGGATTAATTAAACATAATATAACTGTAAAGCCAGGACAATTAAGAAGAAGCTTTGATATAAAAATACCGGAGATGAGATTATGGGATCTTGAAGATCCTTATCTCTATGATGTTGAAATAAGTCTTGATGATGATATTGTTAGATCTTATTTTGGAATGCGAAAAATTTCTACAATTAATTTACCTGGGACAGAATATCCATATGTTGCGTTAAACAATAAACCAATATACCTTCAATTAGCTTTGGATCAATCCTATCATCCAGATGGATTCTATACATTCCCTAATGATAACTTTATTAAAGAAGAGATCCTAAGAAGTAAATCCATTGGTTTAAATGGAATTAGAGTTCATATAAAAGTTGAAGTTCCAAGAAAATTATACTGGGCTGATAAATTAGGCCTTTTAGTTGTTGAGGATTTACCAAATTCTTGGGGTGATCCAGATCAATTCATGAGAAATGAATCTGAATACACTCTGAAGCAAATGATAAAAAGAGATTATAATCACCCTTCTATTTTTTCATGGGTTATTTTTAATGAGCAGTGGGGACTTTCAACTAAAAATGATCCTGAAGATAATAAAGAAAATGAAAGAGAAATTCTTCCTGAAACATATAATTGGGTAGCTTCGATGTATTATCTGGCAAAATCATTGGATAAATCAAGACTAATAGAAGATAATTCCACTTGTTGTGGTGGACTTCATACAGCTACAGACATAAACTCTTGGCATGTATACCTTCCAGGAAATGAATGGGAAAATTTCTTGAAAGATCAAACTGAAAAAAATTTCAAAGGAGGTTCTCACCTGTATTATGATGGATTTAAACAACAGGATCAACCCTTTGTAAATTCTGAGTGTGGAAATGTATGGGGTTATAAAGGGAGCACTGGTGATATAGATTGGAGCTATGATTATCACAGAATGATAAATAGTTTTAGAAAGTTTCCAGAAGTAGCAGGATGGCTATATACAGAGCATCATGATGTTATAAACGAATGGAACGGGTATTGGAAATTTGATAGATCTGAAAAAAAAACAGGTTTAGATGAAATCCTAGAAGGAATGACTCTCAATGATTTTCATGCTCCTGTTTATTTATCTACTGGTGTTGAAATATGTCGAACGGTTAACGGTGGGGAAAAAATAGATGTGCCGTTATTTATTTCATCTTTTACTAGTGATGATTATGGAGAAGATATTATTGTTGAGTATGAATTGTCTCACACAAATTATATTGCTGAGGAAAGATTAATTAAATCTGACAATTTTAGAGTAAAATATTATCCATGGATGCAAAAAAATCTCAGTCCTCTTGAATTATTAATGCCAAATCACAGTGGCCTTTCTAAACTAACGTTTAAATTGAAAACTCTAGATAATAAAATATTACATAGAAACTTCATGCACTTTGAAGTTAATTCAAATAAAAAATTAAAGAATATTGAAGTAATTAGTTTATCTGTAGATGAAATTTCTAACTCTAATTGGACAAAAAAAAGATGGAATGTTTTGAATGGAAAAAAAGTTAATGGAGCTGGGAGTGGTTTTTTTGAATACAAAATTCAAATTCCCGCTAAATATAAAACCTTAAGTTTTAAAGAAGCTTATTTTATTATTGAAGTTTCAGCAAAAAAGCTTTTTGATAAAGATAAAATAGGCGAGGATTATGTTGATGCTGGAATGGATTGGATGAGAGGATCTATAGTCAGTCCAAGTAAAAATCCAAACTCTTATCCAATGACTGACGAAGAATTATTTCCATCCAGTATAAAAATTTCAGTAAATGGCAAATCTAAAAAAAGAATGACTTTAATAGATGATCCTGCCGACCATAGAGGGGTTTTATCATGGCATAATCAAATAATATCTCCTTATAAATCTACTGACGATGATTTTTGGGCAAATCAACCAAAATTAAATGAGGCCGGTTCATATGGTTACTTAATAAAAGTACCTATCAGTAATGATGA
>MDTD01126158.1_pt1 | contig 13514 bp, 12 predicted proteins | sample 811221 | NCBI WGS metagenome assembly MDTD01 (sample SAMN05326646, study PRJNA326480) | marine metagenome | isolation source: seawater | place: Pacific Ocean: South West | collected 2011
CGGTCCAGACGGTTTGCGGGCAGGCATAGCCGCACCACACCCGGCCAAGCGCCGAGGTGAACAGGAACAGCCTCAGCCCCGCCATGACCAGCAACCCGGCGATGAAATAGAATTCATGCGGCCAGATCTCGATCCAGAAGAAGAAGAAGCGCCGGTTCGCCAGGTCGAGCAGCACCGCCTGGTCCGGCAGGCTCTCGCCCCGGTCCCAGCGAATCCAGGGGGTGACGTAGTAGATGCCGAGAGTGACCGCCATGATCACCCATTTCAGGCTGCGGAACCGCCCGGAAACGCGCCTGGGAAAGATCGGCTCGCGCGCGGCATAGAGGGATTGGGGGGCCGTCGGCTGGGTCTCTGACACTGGCTTGCTCCGATAAGATCGGTTTCAGGTTCGTCTTTTGGCAGGCAGCGAACTCATCGGCATTGACCTGCATCAAACCTGGTCGAAAACTGGCCGGGCGAAAGAGCGGCGCGTTGCCGCATCGCCGGGTGCGCCCGGATGGATCACACCGGCCCCTCCTGGAAACGCGCGAACAGGACGGAGGGGCCGGTGCCTCGCCCCGGTCCCGCGCGGCGGCGGGGCCGGGGTGGTCACGGGCGGGGCTTATTCGCCGCCGCCAAGCTGGTGAACATAGACCGCCACGGCGCGCACCTCCGCCTCGCTCAGGTCTGCGCCGCCCTTGGCGGGCATGATCCCGAAGCGCGAATAGGTCACAGTCTCGCGGATCGTGTCGTAATCGCCGCCATAGAGCCAGATCGCATCGGCGAGGTTCGGTGCCCCCTGGTAGATATCGCCGCCCCCCGCCTCGCCGTGGCAGGCAGCACAATTGTCGAGGAAAATCTGCTCGCCTGCGGCGGCGGCCTGGGCGTCCCGCGGCTCGCCCGAGAGCGACATGACATAATTCACCACCTGGTCGATCTCCTCGCCCGAGAGCAGTTCTCCGAAGGCGGGCATCTGCGACCAGCGCGCATCGGGGTCGGTCTCGTTGCGGATCCCGTGGGCGATGGTGGTGTGGATATCCTCCAGCGTGCCGCCCCAGAGCCAGTCATTGTCCAGAAGGTTGGGATAGCCCCCCGCCTGAACGCCCCCGGCCCCGGCACCGTGACACTGGGCGCAATAGGTGCGGAACACCGCCGCGCCCGCCGAGACGGCAAAGCCGTTGAGATCCGCGTCCTGCGGGATCTCGGTCAGTTCGGCCGAGACGAGCCGCGCGTTCATCTCCGCGTTGGCCTCCTGCGCCGCCGCGATCTCGGCGGCCACGTTGGCGCGGGTGGACCAGCCCTTGTAGCCCGCCGTTGCCTGGTTGATCAGCGGCCAGGCCGGATAGGCGATCACGTACCACAGCCCCCAGACGATGGTGGCGTAGAACACCCAGACCCACCAGCGCGGCAGCGGGTTGTTGTATTCCTGGATCCCGTCCCATTCGTGGCCCGTGGTATCGGGTTCCTGTTTGTCGATCGGTTTCTTGGCCATGTCTCACGACTCCTTGGCGTCGGCGTCCCGCTTGGGGGCCGGTTTGTCTTCGTGCCGGAAGGGGATGTTTGCGGGGTTCTCATAGGTCTTGCCCGCACCCGGGCGGAACACCCAGATCACGACGCCCACGAAGAAGACGAACAGCACCAGCAACATCCAGCTGTCGGCGAACTGACGCAAAAGCGTATAGGTCTCCATCGCCTCTCCTCCTCAGCGGCTGGCCACGGGCGTGAAGGTCGAGAAATCGACAAGCGTGCCCAGCATCTGCATGTAGGCGATCAGCGCATCGGTCTCCGAGATGCCCGCCGCGCCGTCGAAATTGCGCACCTGCGCCTTGGGATAGCGCGCCAGAAGTCCCTCGGTATCGGCATCCGGGTCGGCCTGCGCCCGGAAATCCGCCACCGCGTTCTCGATCATCTCGTCGGTATAGGGCACACCGACAAGGCGGTTGGTCTCCATCACGTCGGCGATATACTTGCCGTCGATGAGGCGGTTTTCGAGAAAGCCGTATTTCGGCATGACCGATTCGGGCACCATGGACTGCGGGTTGCGCAGGTGCTTGACATGCCAGTCATCCGAATAGCGGCCGCCGACACGGGCAAGGTCGGGCCCCGTGCGCTTCGATCCCCACTGGAACGGGTGGTCGTATTTCGACTCCGCCGCGAGGCTGTAATGGCCATAGCGCTCCACCTCGTCGCGCATCGGGCGGATCATCTGGCTGTGACAGACATAGCAGCCTTCGCGGACATAGATGTTGCGTCCGGCCAGCTCGAGCGGCGAGTAGGGGCGCATGCCCTCCACGTCCTCGATCGTGTTTTCCAGCCAGAACAGCGGCGCGATCTGCACGATACCGCCGACCGTGACCACAAGGAAGGCGAAGATCGCCAGCAGCGTGACGTTCTTCTCAAGGATCGTGTGTTTGTCGAGAATTGCCATCTCTCCGGCCCTCCTTATTCAGCCGGGACTGTGCCGTTCGTGGCCTGGGCGGCCGGCGAACGTTTCACAGTCATCCAGAGGTTGTAGCACATGATGAGCGCGCCGGTGATATAGAGCACCCCGCCCAGGGCGCGGACCACATACATCGGGAACTTGGCGGCCACGGTGTCGGCGAAGGAGTTGACGAGGAAGCCGTTGGCATCCACCTCGCGCCACATCAGCCCTTCCATGATCCCCGTGACCCACATCGACGCGGCGTAGAGCACGATCCCGATGGTGGCGAGCCAGAAGTGCCAGCTCACGAGGCTGAGGCTGTAGAGCCGCTCGCGGTTCCACAGTCGCGGCACGAGGAAGTAGAGCGCGCCGAAGGTGATCATGCCGTTCCAGCCGAGCGCGCCGGAATGGACATGACCGATGGTCCAGTCGGTGTAATGCGACAGGGAGTTGACCGCGCGGATGGACATCATCGGGCCCTCGAAGGTGGACATCCCGTAAAAGCCCACCGAGATCACCATCATCCGGATGATCGGATCGGTGCGCAGCTTGTCCCAGGCCCCCGAAAGGGTCATCAGCCCGTTGATCATCCCGCCCCAGGACGGCATCCAGAGGATGATCGAGAACACCATGCCCAGCGTCGAGGCCCAGTCGGGAAGGGCCGTGTAGTGCAGGTGGTGCGGACCGGCCCAGATATAGATGAAGATCAGCGCCCAGAAGTGGATGATCGACAGCTTGTAGGAATAGATCGGGCGTTCGGCCTGTTTCGGCACGAAGTAATACATCATGCCCAGAAAGCCTGCGGTGAGGAAGAAGCCCACGGCGTTGTGCCCGTACCACCATTGCGTCATCGCGTCCTGGACGCCCGAGAAGAGCGAGACAGATTTGGAGCCGAAGATCGAGACCGGGATCGACAAGTTGTTCACCACATGCAGCATCGCCACGGTGATGATGAAGGACAGGTAGAACCAGTTGGCCACGTAGATATGCGGCTCGCGGCGCTTCACCAGCGTGCCGACGAAGACGGCCAGATAGGCCAGCCAGACCACGGTCAGCCACCAGTCCACATACCATTCCGGCTCGGCATATTCGCGCGACTGGGTGGCCCCGAGCAGGTAGCCCGTCGCGGCCAGCACGATCATCAGCTGGTAGCCCCAGAACACGAACCAGGCGAGGTTGCCGCCCCAGAGCCGCGCCGCGGATGTGCGCTGCACCACGTAGAAGGAGGTGGCGATGAGCGCGTTGCCGCCGAAGGCAAAGATCACCGCCGAGGTATGCAGCGGACGCAAGCGCCCGAAATTCGCGTAGCCCTGCGCCCATTCGAAATTGAGGTTCGGGAAGGCAAGCTGAAAGGCGATGAACGTGCCCGCGAGAAAGCCCACCACGCCCCAGAGCGCGGTGGCGATGACCCCGGCACGCACCACCCCGTCCATGTATTCACCCGACAGGTCTACCTTGATCTCGGGCTCGTCGGTGTGCCGCAGAACCCACAGAAACAGCCCGCCCGAGACCAGCGCCACCGTGAGCGCGTTCACCAGATAGGCCAGATCGCGCGCGTAATTGGCCGCGACCAGCGCGAAAAGCGTGATCACCCCAAGCACGATCAGCTTGATGTAATTCGTCATGTTACGTCCCTTTGTCTTCGCCCGTCCAGGTCGGCCTGACCCGAGCGGGCGTGTTTGACTGTGCCCGTAATGATAGGATCGGAGTCATCAAACCTTGATCTGTGTCAAAGCCCTGAAAGGCCCCGCTTGATCCGAGTCAAGGCAAGCCCCGCGCCCCCGCGCCTATGCTGTGTCGAACCTAACACCAACCGGGAAAACCGCCATGACATATAACACCCTCTTCACGGTCCTGACCGACCCCGCGCTTGTCGATGAGACCCTGACCCATGCCATCGCCATGGCCGAGGCGCATGACGCGCATCTCGACGTGCTCTGCCTGGGCGTGGACCGCAGCCAGACCGGCTATTACTACGCAGGCGCAAGCGCCATCGTGCTTCAGGAGACCATCGCGCGCGCCCAGCAGGAGGCCGAGGAGGTCGAGACGCTGGCACGCAAGCGGCTCGACGGCGAGGCCCTGCGCTGGACGCTCGACAGCGGCGTGAGCCAGCTTGCCGACCTAGGGCGACATGTTGCCGCGCGGGCACGGTTTTCCGATCTTGTCGTGCTGCCACAGCCCTATGGCGCGGGGCGCGGCGCCGAGCTCGAGCCGGTGACCGAATCGGCGCTCTTCGAGGGCCGCACCCCGGTCCTTGTCGCACCCGCCGGAACCCGGCCGGTGCCGAAGCCGGGCCGCATCCTGCTGGGCTGGAACGAGAGCAGCGAGGCGCTCGGGGCCACGCGCGCCGCGCTGCCGCTGCTGCGCGCCGCCGAGATCGTGCATGTCGTGGTCATCGACCCGCCCGTCCACGGGCCGAACCGCTCCGATCCCGGCGGGCTCTTGTCGCAATATCTTGCGCGTCACGGCGTGAAGGTGGAGATCGACGTCCTGTCGAAGACCCTGCCGCGCGTTTCGGACGTGCTTCTGCGCCATGTCACCGACATGGATGCCGACATGGTGGTGATGGGGGCCTATGGCCATTCCCGCTTCCGCGAGGCGATCTTCGGCGGGGCCACGCGCTACATGCTCGAACAGGCGACGGTGCCGGTCTTCATGGCGCATTGAGCGCCGGACCGGCGGGCCGCACTCTCGTGCACAGGCGCTGCGCCCGGACGCGGAATTGCCGCGCCGGGCGTGCGGGCGCATTCTGGGGGCACGCCCATTCAAGGAAGACCTGTGCCATGACCGCCCCCGTCCATCCCGCCACCCGCATCGGCCATGTCCATCTGAAAGTGGCCGATCTCGAGCGCGCCATCGGATTCTATTCCGGCGTTCTGGGATTCGAGGTGCAGCAGTATTACTCCCGCGGGCGCGCCGCCTTCCTCTCGGCGGGGGGCTATCACCACCATATCGGCCTCAATACATGGGAGAGCCTTGGCGCCACCCCGCCGCCGCCGGGCCATACCGGGCTCTTTCACACCGCCTTTCTCTATCCCGACCGGACGGCGCTCGCCGACGCGCTGCGGCGCGTGCTTGCCGCAGGCATCCCGCTCGAGGGGGCAGCCGATCACGGGGTCAGCGAAGCGGTCTACCTGCGCGACCCGGACGGCAACGGTGTCGAACTCTACCGCGACAAACCCGAGGAGGAGTGGCCGCGCGACGCCGAGGGGCGGCTGGCCATGATAAATGCACCGCTCGATCTTGACGCGCTTCTGGCCGAGGCCCCGGCCCGCGCCTGATCCCTCTGGACGCAGCGGCACGCCCGGCCTAACCTCGCGCACGAAAGGGAGGACAAGGCATGGCCACAGGGATCAACATCCGCACCTTCTTCGACGGGCGCTGGCATGACGGCGACCTCGCGGTGATGAAGGCCGCCGATCACGGCATGTGGCTCGGCACCTCGGTCTTCGACGGAGCGCGATTCGTCGATGGCATCGCGCCGGATCTCGACCGCCACTGCGCCCGCGTCAACGCCTCGGCCCGCGCGCTGATGATCACGCCCACGCTCAGCCCCGGCGAGATGGAAGAGATCGTATGGGACGGGCTCTCGGCCTATCCGAAAGGCGCGGCGATCTATATCCGCCCGATGTACTGGGCGCTTGAGGGCGGGCATCTGGGCGTGCTGCCCAGGGAAGGCGCGACCGGCTTTGCCATCAGCCTCGAGGAGATCCCCATGCCGCCGCCCGGTACCTCGACGACGCTCTGCCGCACCCGTTTCCGCCGTCCGGTGCTCGAGGATGCGGTGGTCAATGCCAAGGCGGGCTGTCTCTATCCCAACAACGCGCGGATGCTCAAGGAGGCGCGCGAGAAGGGATTCGGCAACGCGCTTGTGGCCGACGCGCTCGGCAACGTGGCCGAGACCGCGACCGCCAATGTCTTTGCCGTCAAGGATGGAGAGGTGTTCACGCCCATTGCCAACGGCACCTTCCTCGCGGGCATCACCCGCGCGCGCCATATCGACAACATGCGGCGCGAAGGAATGGCGGTGCACGAGACGGTCATGACCTTCGAAGATTTCGAGACGGCCGACGAGGTGTTCCTTTCGGGCAACCTGATGAAGGTCACGCCCGTCTCGGCCTTCGAGGACCGGCAGTATCAGCCCGGCCCCGTGACGGAACGGGTGCGCGAGATGTATTGGGACTGGGCCCATTCGTCGCGGCGCTGAGCCGGGGTGATCCGCACGGGGGGCTGAGGCGTATCCGGTTCGAACAAAAGGAGAGACCCATGCGCCTTCTTGCCGTCATTTTCGCCATGCTTCTTGCCCTGCCCGCCGCCGCCCTCGATCTTTCGACGCCCTTCGGCAATATCGACGGCGGCGAGTTGCGCCTCAGCGACTGGAAGGGACGGCCCGTGCTCGTCGTCAACACCGCGTCGCGCTGCGGCTTCACGCCGCAATATGACGGGCTGCAGGCACTTTACGACCGCTACCGCGATGCGGGGCTGATCGTGCTGGCCGTCCCCTCCGACGATTTCCGCCAGGAACTCGCTTCCGAAGCGGAGGTCAAGGAATTCTGCGAGGTGAATTTCGGCCTCGACATCCCGATGACCACGATCACCCCGGTGACAGGAGTCGCGGCCCATCCGTTCTACGCCTCGCTTGCCGCCGAGACCGGGTTTGCGCCTTCCTGGAATTTCAACAAGGTTCTCATCGCCCCGAACGGAAGCGTGGCGGGCACCTGGGGGTCGATGACCCGCCCCACCTCTGCCGCGATCATCCGCGAGATCGAGGCGCTGCTGCGCTGAGCCTCACCAGTCCATCACCACCTTGCCCGAATTGCCCGAGATCATCGCGGCAAACCCTTCCTCGAAGTCGTCGATGCCGATCCGGTGGGTGATGAGCCCCGACACGTCGAGGCCGGACTGCACCAGCGCGATCATCTTGTACCAGGTCTCGAACATCTCGCGGCCGTAGATGCCCTTGATATGCAGCATCTTGAAGATCACCGCGTTCCAGTCCACCGCGAATTCCGTGGGCGCGATCCCCAGAAGCGCGACCTTGCCGCCATTGTTCATGCGCGCGATCATCTGCTGCATCGCCGCCGAGGCCCCCGACATCTCGAGCCCCACGTCGAAGCCCTCGGTCATGCCGATTTCCGCCATCACGTCGCGCAGCTGCTCCGTCGAGACATCGACCACATGCTGCACCCCCATCCGCCGCGCGAGGTCCAGCCGGTAGGGGTTGATATCGGTGATCACCACCTTGCGAGCGCCCACCCTTTGGGCCACCAGCGCGCCCATGATGCCGATCGGACCCGCCCCCGTCACCAGCACATCCTCCCCCACAAGATCGAAGCTGAGCGCGGTATGCACCGCATTGCCGAACGGATCGAAAATGGCGGCAATCTCGTCGGGAATGTCCTCGGGGATCGGCACCACGTTCATCTCGGGGATGCAGAGATATTCCGCGAAACTGCCGGGCCGGTTCACGCCCACACCGCGCGTGTTGCGGCACAGGTGCCCGCGCCCCGCACGACAGTTGCGGCACACCCCGCAGACGATATGCCCCTCGCCCGAGACGCGCTGCCCGATCCGGTATTTCACCGCCGCAGGCCCGGTATCGACGATCTCGCCGACAAACTCATGCCCCACCACCATCGGGACCGGCACGGTGCGGGCCGAGAATTCATCCCATTTCCAGATATGCACATCCGTCCCGCAAATCGCCGATTTCCTGACCTTGATCAGCACATCCGACGGTCCCGGCTCGGGCACCGGCACATGTTCCATCCACAGGCCCGGCTCGGGGCGCGCCTTGACCAGCGCCTTCATCTCGTTCTTCATCGGATCACTCCCAACTCGCGCCCCACGGCCTCGAACGCATCGATCGCCCGGTCCAGCATCTCGCGCGTCAGCGCCGCGCTCATCTGCGTGCGGATGCGGTCCTGCCCCTTGGGCACCACCGGGAAGGAGAACGCGGTCACGTAAACCCCCCGTTCGTTCAGCTTGGCCGCCATCTCCTGCGCCAGCTTCGGGTCGCGCAGCATCACCGGGATGATGGCATGTTCGCCGGGCAGCAATTCAAACCCCAGCGCCGCCATCCGCTCGCGGAAATGGCGCGCATTCTCCCACAGCCGCGCGCGGCGCTCTGCGCCCTCCTCCAGCATGTCGAAGACCTTCAGCGACGCGCCCGCAATGACCGGCGCCAGCGTGTTGGAGAAAAGATAGGGCCGCGAGCGTTGCCGCAGCCAGTCCACCACGCGGGCCGAGGCCGCCGTATATCCGCCCGAGGCCCCGCCCAGCGCCTTGCCCAGCGTGCCCGTGAGGATATCCACCCGCCCCATCACCCCGAAATGCTCGGGCGTGCCGCGCCCCGTCGGCCCGACAAACCCCGTCGCATGGCAATCATCCACCATCACCAGCGCGTCATACCGCGCCGCCAGGTCGCAAATCTCGTCGAGAGGCGCGTAATAGCCGTCCATCGAAAACACGCCGTCGGTGGCGATCATCCGGTGCCGCGCGCCCTGCGCCTCCCGCAGACACCGCTCCAGATCCGCCATGTCCCGATTGCCATAGCGCCAGCGCTGCGCCTTGCACAGCCGCACCCCGTCGATGATGCTCGCATGGTTGAGTGCATCCGAGATGATCGCGTCCTCCGGCCCCAGCAGCGTCTCGAAGAGCCCCGCATTGGCGTCGAACGCGGCGGCATAGAGAATCGCATCCTCCATTCCCAGATAGCCCGCGATCCGCGCCTCCAGCTCCTTGTGCTCTTCCTGCGTGCCGCAGATGAACCGCACCGAGGCCATGCCAAAGCCGTAGCGGTCGAGCGCATCATGCGCCGCCGCGATCACCTGCCGGTCATCCGCCAGGCCCAGGTAATTGTTGGCGCAGAGGTTCACCACCTCGCGCCCGTCCGCAAGCCGCACCTCGCCCGCCTGCATCGAGGCTATCACCCGCTCGGACTTGTAAAGCCCCTCGTCGCGCAAGCCTTCCAGCCGCGCCGCCATCTCCGCATCGAACCGCTCCGCCGCTCCCATCGCGCTCTCCTTCATCGTTCCCCAGATACTCCGGGGGAGTCGCCCTCCGGGCGACGGGGGCAGCGCCCCCTCATCCCCCGGCCACCCTTGGCCGCCCTCCGGCCTCTACCACGATCTCCGCCTCCAGGAACACCCGCCGCCCCTCGGCCTCGGCCTCGCGCAGCTCCCGCCATGCGCTCAGCTGCACGTCCACGGCCCCCGCCGCCTCCGCCGCCGCCCGCGCCTCGTCACCCAGGGCCGCCTCCAGCGCCGCCATCGCCGCCTCCGCCTCGCTGAAATCCTGCGGCCCGCCCTCCAGATGCGCGCGATAGCGCCCCTCGGCGGGCGAGGTCACGCTGCCCGCGCGCCGGATCACCACCCGCCCGACCACCGCGCCGACGGCATTGGCCACGCCGGCATGCGCCGGCACGATCACCTCGGCCCCCAGCCGCGCGCCCACCGCCGGATAATAGCTCGCAGCCGAGGCCCCCAGCCCGATCACCGGCACGTCGAGCCCGGTCTCGATCCGCACAAGCCCCCGGTGCGGGCCAAGGCCCCGCTGCATCAGCACATGCGCCGCCAGCGCCTCGGGCGGCAGGCCGAACGGCTCCTCCTCCTCGGCGAACCCCACCTCCAGCAGCGCCAGCGCCGTCTGATGGGTCAGCCGGTCCACGATCATCGCCGCCAGCGCCTCCGGACCCTCGGCCAGCCGCTCGCCCGAGCCCACCCGCTTGCGCGCCACCACCTCCAGCGCCATGCGCGCCGCCTCGCCGTCCCAGTCCGACAGCCGCCCCAGCACATGGCTCGCATCCGAGGGCGTGATGCCCGCCAGCTGCACCAGCCCGCGCCGCACAAGCCGCGTCAGTGCCGCGTGATCCATCCGGTTCCGCAGCACCGCGCCCAGCGGGCGCACCTCGCCGCCGATCCGCGCCAGCAGCGCGGCCTCGCGTTCCGACAGGCCCCCTGCCTCCACTCCCGGCACGGCCCGCACGAAGCGCGCATCCATCTCGCTTGGCACCCCCGCGCGCGCCTGCGCCTCCAGCGCGGCATGCACCACCTCGCGCGCCTCCGCCGCCATCAGGCTCACCGGCACCAGCCGCCGCGGTCCCAGCGTGACGCCCCCCGCCAGACCCTCGGCCACATGCACCTCGCTGTCGCCGCCGAGACCGAAGGTGCGCATCGCCACCGCCTCGACCATGGTGCGCCAGGGGCCCACCTTGGCACCGTCGGGGTCGATCGAAGGCCGGCCGCCGCGCAACACCGCCACATCCGTCGTCGTCCCGCCGATATCCGAGACCAGCGCCCGCTCCGCCCCGGTCAGCCAGCGCGCGCCCACGAGGCTTGCCGCCGGTCCGCTCAGGATCGTCTCGATGGGCCGTTCCCGCGCCTGCGCGGCGGAAATGAGCGCGCCGTCGCCGCGCACCACCATCAGCGGTGCGCGCACGCCCAGATCGCGCAGCCGCGCCTCGGCCCGGTCGATGAGCCGCGCGATCATCCCGATCAGCCGCGCATTCAAGAGCGCCGTCAGCGCCCGCTTCGGGCCGTTGAGCTTCGCCGAGAGGTGATGCGACAGGCTCACCGGCCTGCCCGTCACCGCGCGGATCACCTCTGCCGCGCGCAGCTCGTGGGCCGGGTTGCGCGTGGCGAAGAGTGCGGCCACCGCATAGGCTTCGGCCCCCGTGCCCGCCTCGAGCCAGGCCCGCAGCCCCGCCTCGTCGAGCGCCCGCGCCTCGCCCCCGGCATGGCTGTGCCCGCCCGCGAGCACGAGCGCCGGATCGCCGGCCAGCGCCTCCGCGAGACCATGCGCCGCAAGATCCGCCTCGGAGAACCCGATATAGACGAGCCCCGCGCGCCCGCCCTGCCCCTCGACCAGCGCATTCGTGGCCAGCGTGGTCGAGAGCGAGGCAAGCCCGATCCCGGCCGCCTCGGCCCCGCTCTCGTGCAGCACCGTCTCGACCGCGCGCCCGATCCCCACAGCAAGGTCGTGCCGCGTGGTCAGCGCCTTGGCCGAGGCCAGGACCTCGGCCTCGTCACGGATCAGCACCGCGTCGGTATAGGTCCCGCCGGTATCCACCCCCAGAAGCAATGCCATGCGCCCGTGCCCTCCCCTGCCATCAGGGCGCTTACCCGGACGGGCGCGCCCGGTCCTGCCCGTTTGCGGCATCACGCAGTCGCATCACCGCCCAGCGCGCCGCATCCGCCACCGCCGCATCCGCATCCTCGCACAAGCCCTGCGCCACCTCGCGCAGGCGCGGTGCCCCGGAATTGCCGATGGCATAGAGCACGTTGCGCACGAATCTGTCCCGCCCGATCCGCTTGATCGGGCTGCCCGAGAACCGCGCCCGGAACCCGGCATCGTCCAGCACCGCCAGACCGGCCAGTTTCGGTGCCACGAGATCGGCGCGCGCGGCATACTTCACCTCCCGCGCCTCGACCGCGAACTTGTTCCAGGGGCAGACCGCCAGGCAATCGTCGCAGCCATAGATGCGATTGCCCAGACGGGAGCGCAATTCCTCGTCCACCGGTCCCTTGTGCTCGATCGTCAGATAGGAAATGCAGCGCCGCGCATCGAGCCGATAGGGCGCGGGAAAGGCATCGGTCGGGCAGATGTCCAGACAGGCCCGGCACGAGCCGCAATGATCCATCTCCGGCGCATCGGTCTCCAGCTCCAGCGTCGTGAACACCGACCCGATGAAGAACCAGCTGCCGAGCGCGCGGCTCACCAGGTTGGTATGCTTGCCCTGCCACCCGAGCCCCGCCGCCTGCCCCAGCGGCTTTTCGGGCACCGGCGCGGTATCGACGAAGACCTTCACCTCGCCGCCGCCCTCGGCAATGAGCCAGCGCGCCAGCCGCTTGAGCCGCTTCTTCACCGTGTCATGATAATCGCGCCCCCGCGCATAGACCGAGACATTGCCGCAGTCCCGCAGCCCGAGTCCCGCAAGCGGATCGCCTTCGGGCGTATAGCTCTCACCCAGAACGATCACCCTGCGCGCCTCGGGCCAGAGCAGCTGCGGCGCGCCGCGCCACTCCGCGCGCTCTTCAAGCCAGCGCATCTGCCCATGATAGCCCTTTGCCAGAAACGCCGCCAGCCGCTCCGGCACATGGCCCACATCCGAGGGCCGACAGACCCGGCAGGCGTCGAACCCTTCGGCCCGCGCCCGCGCCACCAGTCGCTGTTTCAGCCCGTTCTTCATCGTTCCGGCAAATACTCCGGGGTGAATTGGCCGAAGGCCAAGAGGGGCAGCGCCCCTTACCTAGAAATCCAGGTCCGCATAATGCGCGGGCGGCGGGAAGCCCGGCACCTGATCGGCAAGGATGCTGCGGAACGCGGGGCGCGACTTGATCTTGGCATACCAGTCCTTGACCACCTCCGAACGGTGCCAGTCCACGTCCGAGATGTAATCCAGCGACGACAGATGCGCGGCTGCCGCGAAATCCGCCAGCGTCATCACGTCCCCCGCGAGCCAGCGGCGATGATCCAGCAGCCAGGTCATGTAATCGAGGTGGAACTTGATCGCGCGCGCCCCGTCCTTGACGTTGCGGCTGTCGGGAAAGCCCTGCTTCATCACCTTCTTGTTGACCCGCTCGTACAGCAGCTTGGAGGTCACCTCGGCATGGAACTTGTCATCGAACCAGCCCACAAGCCTGCGCACCTCATAGCGCGCCTCGGCCCCTTTCGGCATCAGCGGCGGGGTGGGATGGGTCTCCTCGAGATATTCGCAGATCGCGCCGCTCTCGGCCATGGTGAGCCCGTCCATGCGCAGCACCGGCACCTTTCCGGCGGGGTTGCGGCGCAGGAAATCGGCGTCCTGCTCCCAGTAACGCTCCTCGACCAGTTCGCATTCGATCCGCTTCTCGGCCAGCACCAGCCGCACCTTGCGGCAGAAGGGTGAGAGCGGGACGTGATAGAGACGGGCCATGGAGGAACACCTGACGCAGACCGGGGTTCACCCTCAATGCCCGCTTCGCGGGCGGGATTCAATCCTCGAAACAGGCGGCGCGCCCGTCGCGGGCGATGGTCGCCGCCCCGTCCATGATCTGCGCCGCGCGGCGGCGCAGCGCCTCGGTCGGTCGGCTGGCCGAGCGGCCCTTGGGGTCGGGCAGCACCGAAGCGAGCC
>MDTD01060718.1_pt1 | contig 13510 bp, 15 predicted proteins | sample 811221 | NCBI WGS metagenome assembly MDTD01 (sample SAMN05326646, study PRJNA326480) | marine metagenome | isolation source: seawater | place: Pacific Ocean: South West | collected 2011
AACACATTTTTAGCAGGTGCCGGTGGAGTACTTGGAGCAGCAACTATTACGAGGTTACATTTTAGTAAAACAGATGTTATCCAAATGTTGAATGGATGTATTGGTGGATTAGTTGCAATTACTGCTGAACCGTTAGCTCCATCACCTTTTGCAGCAATCTTAATTGGTGCAGTAGGTGGTTTAATTGTAGTCTATGGTACTAAACTATTATTCTCATTACAAATCGATGATGTGGTTGGTGCAATACCAGCGCACTTGTTTGCAGGAATTTGGGGCACTCTAATTGTTCCAGCTACAAATTCTGATGCAGTTTTTAGTGCACAATTAATTGGAGTTTTATCAATTAATATATTTGTATTTGTTGTAGCTTACATTGTGTTTAGCACTATGAAGAGAACTATCGGCTTAAGGTTAAGTAAAGAAGGTGAAACTAAAGGTACCGATGTAACTGAAACAGGTGTAATTGCTTATGCGATAAGAGACTAATTTCTTCCAATAAAGGGGTTCTATATTCTCTGTATATCCACAACGTTACTCATACCTAGAACCCCTTTTAAAAATTTATTTTTCTTAAATTAGTTAAAAATGAAGCTCCATTTTTCTTTAGGTTTTCATTCATTTTGATTCCAAATTTCTTTATAATTTACAAATGGAGATAGACCATAACTTGAATTAATATTTGTTAAATGAAGAGATAAACTTTTTAAGGGTGAGATACAAATTTCTTTATCATAAATTTCATTAATATATTTCTCAAATGGATCATTACGATCTTTGCAAGTTTTTTCAAAGTTTTCCCAATACTTATTTATTAAATTTATACTAGTCATAAATGTGCATAGAGTTTTGTTTATTGTTCTCCAATATCTTTTATTGCCAATTAAGATATTAGTTTTTTCATTGTTCATATATAGATAAGGATAATCAGCAGGACACATGAAAATATCTTTTTTTAATTGTGAAGCTATTCTTTCGTAAGAAGCTACCATTTCCTCTAACATTTGTTCAAAGTGTAAATAATCATCCTCGACAAAAAAGATTAAATCATCACCTTGATTTTTTCCAATTTCAAAACTGTTCATTAGACTCGCTAAGTTAGAAAAAGTTTCTTTTGATTTTTGTTCTTTAATTAAATTTTTATAATTATCATGATTTAAAGAAATTATTTCTATGTTCTTATTATTTATTAATTTCTTTATTCGATCTAAATTTTTATCTTTGGAATTATCATCAATAATAATAGTTTTAATTTCAATTTTTGGATATCTTAATTGACAAAAATTAATTGATTTTATTAATGATTTTATTGATCGATATGAATATTCTACTTTAGGTTTCTCAAATAATCTTTTTTTATTTTGGTCCCAAATTTCTACTTCTGTATTCATTCTAACTATAATTAAGATTGATTTTATAGATCTTGAAACTTTTACCTCACCCAAAGGTAAAACAATTGATTTTTCGTTAAGAATTGACAAATCATCGCTTAATTCTTTTTTAAGTGTTGGGGATGAGAATTTGTTTTGATCAATAATTTCAAAACCTAATATTTTTGCTAATTTAATGAAAAGTTTTTTCATATAATTTTAATTTATGATATAGATATTTACATTATAATGGCAATTAAATCATCTCAAACTCTGGTTTCAGAAGCTCTTCAAGAAATTAAAACAATATCTACAGATGATGCGTATAAAATGTTAAATAACAATCAATGTAATCTTATTGACATCAGAGATATTCGAGAGCTTCAAAACGAAGGAAAAGTCGAGGGTGCAAAACATATACCGAGGGGAATGTTAGAATTTTGGTTAGATCCTGAAAGTGTTTATTTTAAAGAGGGAAAACTTGATTTAAATAAAGAAATGGTTTTATTTTGTGCAGGTGGTTTAAGATCAGCTTTAGCTGCTAAATCATTAAAAGATATGGGATTTCAAAAAGTATCACATATAGATGGTGGTTTTGGAGCAATCAAACAAAGTAAATTTAAAATTCTCTAAGAATTATATTCTTCCAAAGCATAATCCAAGCGATCTTGCCCCCAAAAAATTTTATTATTAACTACGAATGTTGGGGCACCAAAAATATCCCTTTTGAATGCATTATTAGTTAATTCTTTTAATTTGTCTTTTATTTTTTTATTTTCGATTTCTTTAAAAAAGATATTTTTTTCGATTGAACAGTTTTCTAAAATATTTTCAATATTTTTCATATTTGATAAATCAACATTATCCTTCCAATAATAATCAAAACATAAATCAAAAAATTTTGTTTTTGATTTATTATCAATCGTTAAATACCCTCTCATTAACTGCAAAGTATTTACGGGAAATTTTTCATTCCAAATAAACTCAATTTTATTTTTGAAAGCTACTAATTTACAGTCGTTTTTCATATTTTTCATCTTTCGCTCGTTAAATGCTGGAGCAGTAATTCCACCTAGTTTATGAAGCCCTCCTAGTAGAATAGGTTTATAAACAATATTTATTTCATTAAAGTTATTTAATTTTTTTAATTTTTTATATGCTAGAAATGAATAAGGACTGATAAAATCAAAGTAAAACTCGACTGATTTAGTCATATAAATTTAAATTTTTTGCATAAAATATTCTGATCAACCAGTAAAATAATAAACCAATAGGACCAATTAAATAGGTAACAATAAGAGGTAAAGCCAATAAAACTTTATTAATAGAAAATTTTTGAGAGTCTTTTACTATCCAACCTCCTGTAAATAAGTTGATTGAAATAAAGTGTATCCAAAACATCATAAGATTAGATTTATTTGAGAATAAATCAGATAATTGGTCAATGCCTAAATATAAATTGAAGTTATTAAGAAAATCATATGAGTTTAAATATGATTTATATAAAACAAAAATGTAAGAACCTCCTAATATTAAGATTGGAAATATTGAGGTTACAAGATATTTGGAAAAGTTTGAATAAGGAAAGAAAATTAATATTAGCCAAAAAGGGAGAACCCCTAAATTCACCCAGTAGTAGAGTATTTCAATAGTAAAATAATTATAAATTTCTTCGATCATTTGAAATTATATTATATTAGATCTAATCATGATTCCTATAAGAAATAAAAAAAAAACATTAGAGACTACTGTAGAGGAAATGAGAAATTTTGCATTTACATATGTTGAAAAGTACGCACCTTCAAAGCAACAGCTAAAAACTTATTTATTAAAGAAGTATCTTAAAGTTTCAACAATCAATGTGAGAAAACAAGATATTACAGATTTAATAGATATTGTTCTTTCAGATTTGGAGAAGAATAAATTTATAAATGATAAATTTTATTCAGATAGTAAAGCAAAAAGTATGATTCAAAGAGGAAATTCAATTAATAAAATAAGAGGTTATTTAATAGGAAAAGGAATAAATGAAAAATTTATCAACGATACGGTTGATAAAATAAGAGATCATAATTCAGATCAAGATTTTTTTTCAGCTATAAAAATTTGTAAAAAGAAAAAAATTGGGCCAGCGAGAATAGAGGATAATAGATCGTTATTTTATAAAAAAGATATATCTTTATTAGCAAGAAATGGATTTGATTTTGAAACCTCAAAAAAAGTAATGGATATTGACAAAAATGATTATCTTAAAATTATTAAATTACTTTAATTTTTTTTCTTTTTCCTTTTTTACCAAATGATCAATTTTATTTTTGATATAATTTTTTACATATACATAAACAATAAGACCAAAGATTGAGACAGAAATAATAATTATTAATATAATTCTTAATTGTTCATCCATCACAAAATACTCTTGCTTTTAAGAATTAAACTTGGATTTTTAAAATTTTTTTTTCCATAAAAAATTTCATTTTTATCAAAATCAGTAATTGATCCACCTGCATGCTTTAAAATTGCATGTCCAGCAGCAATGTCCCATTCACATGCTCTAGGTTCTGCTACATAACCATCATATTCCCCAGCTGCGATAACACAAAATTTTAATGAACTTTTCATTCGTACAAATTTTTTTACATTTAATTCTTTATAAATTTTTTCTATCTCTGGTTTTATATTTTTAGAGTAAGAAACAAATTTAATTTGATCTTTTTCAAAATTTTTAGAACAATCTAAATTGATAGCTTTTTCATTTATTAATTCAAATGACAAATTTTCACCATATGAATAAAACATTCTATTTTTTGCTGGAGCGTGAATTAATCCTGCCGCAGGTTTTTTATCAATAATTAAACCAGCATTAATAGTAAACTCATCTAAATTATTAATATAATCGTGAGTACCATCAATAGGATCAATCAACCAAAAATTCTTTAAGTCATTTATATTTTTATTGTCAGATGTCTCTTCCGATATAATCGGTAAATTTGGAGTTAATTCTGAAATTTTTTTAGAAATTATTTTATTAACTTCAATATCTCCATTGCTTACAGGAGTATTGTCTTCCTTAATTTTTTTTGTTAGACCTTTTTTTCTAAGATCTAAGGATATTTGACCTGCTTTTAAAAAAGTATCAATTAAATTTTCGACAATCTCTTTAATCTTTAATTTTTCCATAAATTTTTTTTAACTCGATCTTTTTTGAATTTATTACTTTTTTACCAACATTTTCGAAATTAACAGTTATTTTATCTTTAATAATCGACTGAACTTGACCAATTCCCCAATCTTTATGGTTAGGATTGAAAACTTTGTCACCTGGCTCAAAATCTATAATCATTTAATTTAATTTATATTAGAAATAAGTATAAATACCATCAAATGAATAATAATTTTAATACAATAGGTATAAATAAAAAACCTTCAGATACCAAGGTAGTAGTTGCAATGTCTGGAGGCGTAGATTCTTCTACTGTTGCCGGTATAATGAAAAAAGAAGGTTATGATGTAATTGGAATAACATTAAAACTTTATGATGATGCCAAAGAAGTAGCGACATCAAAACAATGTTGCTCTGGACAAGATATTTTAGATGCCAAAAGAGTTGCTAATAAATTAAACATAGAACATAAAATTCTATATTATCAAAACAAATTCAAACATGGAGTTATTGATAATTTTGTAGAGAGCTACCTAAAAGGAGAAACACCTATCCCATGTGTGCAATGTAATCAAACTGTAAAATTTAAAGATCTTTTTGACGTATCTAAAGAATTAAAAGCTGATGCTTTAATAACTGGTCATTATGTAAAAAGTATTACAACAGATAATGAAACAAACATGTATAAGGCGATTGATGAAAACAGAGATCAAAGTTACTTTTTATTTAACACAACAAGAGAACAGCTCAACTATTTGAGATTTCCATTAGGTGGATTACTAAAAAATGAAACGAGAGAAATTGCAAAAAAACTAGAATTAAATGTGGCTGATAAACCTGATAGTCAAGATATATGTTTTGTACCTAATGGAGATTATGCGTCAGTAATTCAAAAATTTAGACCTGACTCATTTAAAAAGGGAAATATTAAAAATTTAGATGGAAAAGTGATTGGAGTTCATAACGGTATTATTAACTTTACAATTGGTCAAAGAAAAGGAATAAAAATTTCCGATGAAAACCCTCTTTATGTTTTAAGTATAAATGCAGAAAAAAATGAAATCATAGTTGGTCCAAAAGAAAAATTAGGCAAAAAAAATTTTTTTTTAAAAGATGTAAATATACTTGGTGATAAAAATGATTTTAATAAAAACATTTTTGTTAAAGTAAGATCTACAGGTAATTTGCTTGAGGCAAAAATTTGCTTAGATCATAATAATAAAACTGAAGTAAAATTGATGCATCCAGAGAATGGTATTTCACCTGGTCAAGCTTGCGTTTTTTATAATAAAGATAAAATTGGTTTTAAAGTTTTGGGTGGTGGTTGGATAAGTTAACGAATAGATTTAATCTTTAAATTTAACAAGTTATTCAATTTTTTGCTTATTAGTTACTTTACTTACAAAGTATATTAAAGTAATTATTCACATTATCAGTAATTATTAATTATGAACGAAAATTTGTTAGAGAGTTTTTTCATTAACTCAAGTGTTGAAATTGATTTTTTAAATTTTATTTTCGCAATAATTTTATCTGCTTTACTAGCCTTTTTAGTTAAATTGTCTTATGTCAAGATCTCTAAAAGTTTAAATGATAAAGAGCATTTTTCAGAAATTTTTGTTCCTTTAGCTATAATAACGACTTTAGTAATTACAGTTGTAAAATTTTCACTTGCATTATCATTAGGTTTAGTTGGTGCATTATCAATCGTTAGATTTAGAGCGGCAATTAAAGAACCTGAGGAATTAGTATTCTTATTTTTTATTATAGGAATAGGTCTTGCTAACGGTGCAAATCAATTTTTAGTTGCAATAATTGCTACTTTGATAACTTTAACAATCCTATATATTAGAAAAATTTATAACGATAAAAAAAATATAAATTCTTTATCTGAAACTTCCACAAACATTTTGCAAATTCAAATAGACAATAAAACTATTAAAAGTAATGATATAATTGATAGATTAAAGAAAAATGTAAACTATTTAAATTTAAAATCATTTGCATCCGATAATGAGTCAGAACAATTCAATTTTTGGTTTGATACTGATAAAGACAATATAAGTTATTTAATTGATGAAATAGAAAAAATTACCTTAGAAAATAAAGATATCAAAATTCAAATTTTTTCTAGATCAGGTGTTTACGAATAAAAATTTGGTAGGAAATTGATTTTTAAAAAAAAAATATTAGAAACAAAATTTCTTTCACATTTTAATAAATATCTAAAAAGAATAATATTTTCTTTAGGTATTTTGTCTTTAATTTTTTTTATTTCTATTGTTACTTATTATTATTCAAGTGGTCTTCAAAAACTTTATACTCCAAGTTCATTAATTCTTAGAGTTAATGATGTAGTTTTAAAAAAATATGTTGGATTTGATATTAGGAATTTATCAACTTATGCAAAGATTATCAGAATAAATTTGTTTAAAAATTTTACATCAAATAATTTAGAAAATGTTAAGCTTGAAATAGATCAAAGATCAATATTAGGACTTGAATTGCAAAGAAAATTAAGATCTGAAAATCATGGTGAGCTTAATGATGATGAAAAGATTTTTTTACCAGCAGATATCAAACTTAATAATCAAAATTATTCTGTAAAATTAAGAACAAAAGGAGTAAGGCCAGTACACTGGAAAGATAAAGATAAGACATCTTATAAGGTTGATCTTAGAGGTGATAAAAGACTGTGGGGAATGGAAGAATTTTCATTTCAAAAACCAATTACAAGAAATTATACTTACGAATATTTATTTCACAAATTATTAGGACATGTTGGCTTAATAAATATTAATTATTTTTTTATAAACCTTTTTATAAATGATCAAGATCATGGAGTTTACGCAGTTGAAGAAAGTTTTTCCAAAGAATTAGTAGAAAGACAACAAAAAAGGAATGGACCAATTTTTTCACTAAAAGATGAATTAGGTGAATATTTTCCAAATATTAGTTTTGAATTATACTCAAAAAATTTTTGGATAAGTCAGTATCCAAAGTTAACTAAAGATTTATTTTCTATTTTAAATAATTTAAAAAATAATAAAGAATTTGAAATAAATAATCATTTCGATATTGATAAATGGGCAAAATATTTTGCAATCATGGATCTGACAGGTGCTTATCACGGTTCATTGGCAAAAAGTGTAAAATTCTTTTATAATCCTACCACAGCTTTGTTTGAACCAATCGGCTATGATCTCCACAAAGGTGCTGGAACATTTGATAATTTTATATTAATAGATTTTTTACAAGAAGCAGATGTAGAATGTAGTTATATTTGCTATCATAAAGAATGGTTTTTTAGATTTTTAAAATTAGAAAATGATGAACTCAATTATCCTTTTTTAGAAAAATATATTAATTATCTTATTAAATATAGTGATGAAAAATTTATTAAAAATTTTTTAGATATTAATAGTAAAGAACTCTCTAATTATAATAATGCAATTTATAGAGATTTTCCTAGATCCGACAAATCATCTTGGATCGGTGCTGGCTTTTTTGTCTATGATGATCAATACTTTTTTAATCGAGCAGAGTTGATAAGAAAAAGAATAAATTCTACTAGTATAAAAAAAGTAGATATTTCAAAAATAGAAAAAAAATTATTATATGAAGATTATCAAGCATCTAATTTTCCATTTTTGGCCGAAACTTTAGATTGTGAAGATATATCTCATAAAAAAAAGTTTTTTTTTGCTGGTAAGATGTCTATCAATTTCGAATCCTCTTGTAAAAAATTAAAACTTTTATCATTCAGAAATGAAGAAAGGATATTTGATTTAAACGAAAATATTAGAATGACATTAAATCAAAACAATTATTTCAAAAATAATTTTGAAAGTTTGAGTGACAATGTAAACTTTACAGAAATTGAAAAGAATACTTTTATTACTAAATCTAAAATTGATGTATCAAAAAATTCAATTATAAAAAGCAATCAAAAAATTATTTTTAATCAAAATAGTTCAATAAATATTATTAATAATTCAACTCTATTTGTAGAGGGACAAATAGTTTTTGATAATAACATAGACAATTTAACTCAAATTATTTCAGAAGACGGGACTGGTTCTTTGATATTTTTCGAAAATAGATATGATTTAAAAAATCTTGTTTTTAAAAATTTATCAAAACCAATTTTAGACAATTTTATTCTTTATGGAGGAGTAAATTTTATTAACTCAGAAATTTATTTAGATAACATTTTTATAAAAGACTCAAATAATGAGGATGGAATAAACATAATTAATTCAGATAGTGAAATATCAAATATATATTTTGAGAATATTAAAGCAGACGCATTTGATATAGATTTTGGAAGACTAAATTTTGAAAATATAAAATGTAAAAATATTAATAATGATTGTTTGGATATATCTGGGGCTGATGTAAGTGGTACAAATATACTCTCAATAAATACTCTTGACAAAGGTATTAGTGTTGGTGAAAATTCAAAGGTAAATATTGAAAATCTCAACACTATTAATAATAATATAGGCTTAGCAGTTAAAGATGGATCAAAGGCAATATTTAGCAAAATAAATTTTGATAGTAATAAATTCGATATAGTTCTTTTTAATAAAAAACAAGAATTTTTAAAACCAAGCTTAGTTATAGGTGATTTAAATGAAATTACGAAAAAAACAATTTTACAATCTAAAGATACAAGCTTGAAAATAAATAATAAAGAATATCTTGGAAATTTTGATGATCAAACTATTAATGCTTTAATATATTAATTAATATGAATGTTCAAAGATTAGAAAAAAAATTTGTATATACTGAAGGTGATACAAACCACAAATTTTTTTTAATTTCGGGGATGTTTAAAAAAGTTTTCCCTAAAAGGGTTGTAAATTCAATTTATTTTGATACTGAAAAATATAAAGATGTTTGGGATAACATAAATGGTTTTGGAATAAGACGTAAATTAAGATTAAGATGGTATAATGAATTAAAAAATTCACATGTTTATATTGAAGAAAAGAAGAAAATAGGGTTTGTAACAAAAAAATACGTTGAATCTATTGGTAAATATGAGGATTACAAAGAACTAGATAATTTTATTCATAGCAAAGAATTTATTAATAGTAAATTTCTACTTAAAAAAAAATTAAATCTAAAAAAAATATTGTTTATTCAATATCATAGAAATTACTTTCAGTTACCTAATAATAAGCTAAGAGTAACTGTTGATGAAAAATTAAGAATTTTTTATAAATTTCCTAATAAGTTTATAGATTTAGATAAAATTATTGTAGAATTGAAATATGACACTAAAGACTCTTCTTTTGTTAATTCCTTTATCAAATTAAATAATCTAAATGCTAGAAATCAAAAATTTTCAAAATACGTTAATTCATTTATTGAAATGAATGAATGTGCTTTTATTTAGTTTTTTTTCCACATTAGGAAAGTTAATAAATAAAATACTATAACACCTAGAAAGTAATTCCACTCAAGTCCATGTTTAAAAAATTTCAAGTTAAAGCCTAAAAAATTATTTCCAGGAAGACTTATAATAGGTATACTAATAACAGCTACAACCACTAAAATTGTTATTAAAATTATTTTTAGATAAAGTACTTTTACATAAATATAATTTAATAATTTTTCCTTGAATGAATAAAGTATTATAACAAGGTAAGCTTGAGCTGTAATTTCAAAAATTATGAATGATAGCATAATCACCCTTCTAAATAATTTATAAAGATCATTATCAAATTTTATACCTAAGAATATAGAATGAAGCGTTAGAGCAATTGCTGAGGCTATTCCAAAAAAAACAATTTTATTTTTATATTTATGAAATTTATCAAAATTTTCGATAATTGTTTTGTTCAAAATCCAATATTTAATGAGAAGATAAGAAGTTATAAACATTGCTGGTTTGAAAATTAACCAAGTTGGGTAAGGTCTTACTGTTCTACTTATAGATGCACCTCCATCAAAGTATGGAATTGTATTAAGAATTACATCCTCTTGGTTTGGAAATAACCCGTGAAATTGAGTAATTATAATCAAAGAAATATTAACAGCAAAAAAAGGTAAGATAAAAATCCAAATACTTAGGGATTTGACCTTATTTATTTCGTCCATAATGGGTAATGTTATTTTTTTTTATTTTTTTTTCTAGCTCTTCTTTTTTTCGAGCCCATTTTTCTTCGGCCTCTGTGTTTTTTTGGATATCCCATATTTTTTCCTTAATTATTATTTAATTGAAATTAGTGTTTGGATATAGCATTGTCTGTTTAGGTTATCAAATTTTTTATGACTAAATCTTTCAAAACTTTTTTAAAACATACAGCTAAAGATTTTCATAATCAGTCTGTAAATCCTCCTGTTGTCAGGGCTTCTACAATCATATTTAAGTCAATGAAACATATTAGAAAAACTCAAGTTAAGGCTCAAAAAAATCCAACTGGTGGTCACTATGATTACGGAAGACAAGGAACTTCAACAACACACATATTACAAAAGATTTTAACTAAACTTGAGGAGAGTTATCATGTTTTTACAACTCCGACAGGATTTGGAGCTGTTTTTTTGGCAATTTTTAGTGTTGCGCGACCAGGAGATGAAATAATTGTTGCCGATCCAGTTTACAGTCCGACAAGATTATTAACTCAGGATTATCTCAAGGAATTTAATATAAAAACAATATTTTACAATCCTAGTGATTTGAAAACACTAGAGCAAAATATAACAAAAAAAACAAAGCTTATATTTGTTGAAAACCCTGGGAGTAATACTTTTGATTTCCAAGATCTTGGAAAAATAATTTCTATAGCAAAAAAAAATAAAATATTAACAGCTATAGATAATACTTGGGGGACACCTTATTATCTTAAACCTATTAAATTAGGTTTTGATATGGCTATAGTTTCAGCTACAAAATATTATTCGGGACATTCAGATGTAATGGGTGGAAGTTTAGCAGTAAGCAAAAGAGTTTTTAATAAAGTTAAGAACGCAGAAAGAATTACTGGTTTAAGGTTAGGACCTGATGATGCTTATCTTATAACTAGGGGCTTGAGAACTCTTGATGTCAGATTAGATCGGCATAGAGAGAATGCAAAAAAAGTTGCATCATATTTGTCAAAAAATAAAAAAATTAAATTACTTTATCCATATAAAAAAGATTCACTTAACTTTAGAATGTGGAAAAAATATTATTCAGGTGCTTCAGGTCTAATGGGATTAAAAATAAAATCAAAAAATATCAATTCTATAAGAAAGTTTGTGAATTCATTAAAACTTTTTGGTTATGGTTATAGTTGGGGAGGTTTTGAAAGCTTGGCTTTACATCAAGAGTTTAGAGAGACAGGAAAAAGAAAATATATGAATTTAGCTAAAGATGAACATTTAGTGAGATTACATATTGGTCTTGAAGATCCAATGGACTTAATTGCAGATATTAAACAAGCATTAAGACATTTAAAATGATTTCAGAAAAATTTTTTAATTCTAAAACTGCCATTGTAACTTTGTTTGCCGCATGTTTTGTTGTTTTAATTTCTTTAGGTGTAAGACAAGTTTTTGGTTTATTCTTTATTGATTTTAATCAAAGTTTAAATATTAGTAATACTGCATTTGGGTTTGCTATTGGAATCCAAATGTTGATGTGGGGTTTAACTGGTCCAATATTTGGAGCAATAGCTGATAGATATGGTGGTCATGTGGCTATTATTTCAGCATTTATATTTTATACTTTAGGAATATATTTTTTATATACAGGTCCAAACACTGGTATTTTTTTTCAAATTCATATGGGTTTATTGATAGGTATTGGCCTAGGAGGTACCGCAATTAGTATTCCAATGTCAGTTGTTGGTAAACATTTTCCGTTATCAACTAGAACAATAGCAATGAGTATAGTCACTGCACTTGGGTCTTTTGGTTATTTTCTTTCACCAATTTTTACAAATTACTCTTTAAAAGAATATGGCTGGAATTATACTTTGTATATTTTTTCTCTAGTCTTAATTTTAGGTCTAGTTGCAGCTTATTTTGTAAGATCTCCGTCTGAAATTGAGAGTATAGAAAAAACTTCAGATCAATCATTTAAAGAAGCTCTGATAGAAGCTTTTAAAACTAAAAGTTATATTTTGCTTGTATCAGGTTTTTTTGTTTGTGGTTTTCATATTACTTTAGTTGGAACTCACGTACCAAAATATGTTATTGATAGGGGATTAGAAGATTGGACAGCAGCCGCAATTTTGTCCTTAATAGGTTTATTTAATATTTTTGGCTCATTATTAAGTGGATATCTTTCAGCAAAAATGAGTAAAAAAATTATTCTTAGTGGAATTTATTTTTTAAGAGGGATTTCTATAATTCTTTTTATTTTTACCCCAGCAAGTAATGTAAGTGCATTTTTGTTTGGAGCAAGTTTTGGTTTCTTATGGCTCTCAACTGTTCCAGCTACAAGTGGGATAGTTGCACATATGTTTGGAACAAAATATTTAGGAATGTTGTATGGAATTGTTTTTTTAAGTCATCAAATAGGATCTTTTTTTGGTGCGTATTTGGGAGGATTATTCCATGATATATATGGCTCATATGATTATGCGTGGTATTTAGCAATTGCTTTATCTGTTTTTGCAGCAATAATACATTTGCCTATTAGAGAAGAACCAGTTTTAAGATTAAAAATAGAATAAATTGAATAAAAAAAATCTATTATCAGATATCCATAATTCTGGAAAACCATATATAATTTATAAATCAAAAAAAGGTTTTGATTTATACACCGATTTTTCAAAAAAAATTATTTTAAATAACAATAATATTAAAAATTTTTTGATTAAGAAAAATAAAATAAAATTAAAGAACACTGATCTTTTTATCGGTTTCTTCGGATATGAGTTATTAAATAATTTGATAGGAATCAAGGTTCCAAAACAAAAGAATTTAAATTTTCCAAAAGGTATTTTTTATAAACCTGAAAAAAAGATAAAACTGAGCAATA
>MDTD01061170.1_pt1 | contig 13509 bp, 19 predicted proteins | sample 811221 | NCBI WGS metagenome assembly MDTD01 (sample SAMN05326646, study PRJNA326480) | marine metagenome | isolation source: seawater | place: Pacific Ocean: South West | collected 2011
GTGGCTTATGTTAGATTTGCCTCTGTGTATAGAAATTTTAGAGAAGAAAAAGATTTTATCCAGTTTGTTGACAAGATAGATGTCTTCAAAAAGAAATAATTCAACTTTAGATGATCATTTCTATATGGAACAAGCGTTGGGCTTGGCAGAGAAAAATTATGGTTTAACGGGTGAGAATCCATCAGTGGGTTGTATCTTAGTAAAAAATAATCAAATTATTTCATCAGGAGTGACTGGTATAAATGGAAGACCTCACGCCGAGTTTAACGCAATCAAAGATTCATTTATTAATGTTAATGGTTCGACTATGTATGTTACACTCGAGCCTTGTAATCATTATGGTAAAACACCACCATGTACAAATTTAATTAGAAATAAAAAAATTAAAAAAGTTGTTTATGGCATTAATGATATTGATTCAAGGACAAGCAAATCAGCAAAAAAATTCTTTGAAAAAAAAAAAATTGAAGTTTCAGAAGGCGTATTAAATAAAAAGCTAAATAAATTTTATAGGAGCTACATTTACATTAAGAAAAATAAACTACCATATGTTATTGGCAAAATAGCATCTTCTAAGGATAACTTTATTAAATCAAAAATAAAAAAAATGTTAACAAACAAATTTTCTCAAAGTATATCACATTTGCTGAGGTATCGATCACACGCCATCTTAATATCATATAAAACACTAAACTCGGATAATCCTAGATTGGGTTGTCGCTTAAATTCACTAGAAAAATATTCTCCTGTAAGAGTTATATTAGATAAAAATTTAAATTTAAAAATGAATACTTTTGTAATTAAATCTGCAAAAAAAATAACTACATATGTATTCTATAACAATAATAATTTAAAAAAAATTAATCTTTTAAAAAAAAAAGGCGTAAAACTCAAATATCTTAAATTAAAAAATAATAACTTTATAGCTATTGATATTTTTAAAAAATTATATAGTGAAAATATATTTTATTTGTTAGTTGAGGGAGGTGCAAATTTAACCCAAAACTTTTTGACTAACAATGCCTTTAATGAATTCTTTTATTTTAAATCTTCAAAAAAAATAAAAAAAAATGGTACTATAAAATTGTTAAATTTTGAAAAAAAAGTAAAAAATAAATTTAAAAATTATGAGGAAGTTAAAACTTATACAGGAGAAGATAAGATTTTAAGATATTATTAGATATGTTTAATGGAATAATCTTTAATCAAGGACAAATTAAAAAAATAATTAATAGAAAAAAAGGAAGTAATATTTTTTTAAAATCAAATCTTAAATTATCTAAAAAGGATTTAGGCGTTTCTATATGCTGCGATGGGGTATGTCTAACATTAGTTTCTTTAAAAAATAGTATAATTGAATTCTATCTTTCAAAAGAAACAATCAAACGCTCAAAGTTTAGTAAAATCAGATTAAATGATAAGATCAATTTAGAATTACCTTTAAAGTATGGTCAAAAAATTTCAGGACACATTTGTCAAGGTCATGTAGATACAACTGCTAAAGTAAAAAAGGTATTAACAATAGATAAATCCTATATTTATGATTTTTTTATTCCAAAAAAATACAAAAAAAATCTAATAGAAAAAGCCTCTATACTTATCAATGGTGTATCATTAACTATATCTAAAGTAACTAATCGTGGTTTTCAAATATGGGCAATACCTCATACATTAAAACTTACCAATCTTAAAAATTTAAAAATAAATGATATCGTAAATATAGAAATTGATATTTTATCAAAATATGTAAAAAAATTTATTAATGAGAAAAAATAATTTTACTAAAATTGAAAAAATAATAAGTGCCGCAAAAAAAGGTGAGATGTATATTCTAGTAGATGATGAAAATAGAGAAAATGAGGGTGATTTGGTTGTACCTGCATCAAATATAACACCAAAAAAAATAAACTTTATGGCTAAGTATGGAAGAGGATTAATATGTTTATCCCTCACAGATAAACAGGCAAAAAAAATGAATTTATCTTTAATGTCTCCGGTAAATAAATCAAGAAATCAAACAGCATTTACTATTTCAATAGAGGCTAGAAAGGGAGTTACAACAGGAATTTCAGCTAAAGATAGATACACTACAATTAAAACTGCAATAAAAAATGAGGTAAAAAAAAATGAAGTTGTCTCACCAGGACATATTTTTCCAATTATTGCAAAAGAGGGAGGTGTTTTAGTTAGAGCTGGACATACAGAAGGTTCAGTAGACATTTCTAAACTTGCAAAAAAAAATCCATCCGGAGTTATTTGTGAAATAATGAATGATAATGGAAAGATGGCTAAAGGCAAAGAATTAATTGATTTTGCTAATAATCATAAATTAAAAATTGGAAAAATAGATGATTTAATATCGTATAGATTGAAAGTAGAAAAATTAGTCAAATTGAAAAAAACAGATGTAATTAATATACAAAATCAAAAATATAAAATTAAAATATTTGAAAATATTCTCGATGGATCAGAAAACTTCGCATTAATAAAAGGCAAGATCTCACCTAATAAAAATATAAGAGTTAGGGTAATTTCTTCAAATTTGGTTCAAAATTATTTGATGGGAAAAAAATTTCCAGATTTATTTAATAAAACAATCAAATATTTTAAGAATTTCAACAACTGTGTTCTTGTATTTATTAAAGATACTAATCTAAAATCTGTTACTCAAACCTTGTCAGTATATAAAAATAATAAAAGTTTTAAAAAATCTGATCAGATGATAAGAAACTATGGTATTGGAGCTCAAATAATAAAATCATTAAATATCAAAAATATGATTTTAGTAACAAGATCGCCAAAAAAAATAGTGAGTTTAGAGGGTTTTGGACTTAAAATAATAAGGCAAGAAATTATAAAATGAAAAAAAAAATTTTAATTGTTTTAGCGGATTACTATAAAGATATCTCAAAAGGTCTTTTGAAATCAGCGAAATCAAGATTAAAAAACTCATTTTCTATAAAAATTATTAAGGTTCCAGGAGTATTTGAGATTCCTGTTACAATATCAAAAAATATAAAAAAATTTGATGCATTTGTTGCTCTTGGATGTGTAATAAAGGGTCAAACACCTCATTTTGACTTCATTTCACATGCATCAACTAATGCGATCATGCACCTAGCTATCAACAATAAAAAACCTGTTGGCAATGGAATTATTACATGTCTTAACATGAAGCAAGCAAAAGCTAGGATGGGAAAGGGTGCCGAAGCATCTAATGCTGTAATTTCTGTAATGAATCAGTAATTTATGCAGAATTTAATAAAAAATAATATTAGCTCAAGAGTTATAATTATACAAAAATTATACGGAAAGCTTTTGAATAAAGAAGAAATAATTTCTTTTCCAAAACATAGATTTAAGAAGTTTATAAAAGATGTAGTAAATGGAACTATTGAAAGAGATGAAGTTATCAAAGATGAATTATTAAATTTAGAAAAAGATTATAATTTAAATAAATTAGATAAAATATTTATTATAATTATAAAAGCGGCAATATTCGAATTATTGTATAAATCCAAAACACCAATTAAAATTATAATAAAAGAATATTTAGAAGCATCAAATTATTTTTTAAATCCTTCTCAAACAAAATTTCTTCATTCAATAATAGATAAACTAGGAAAAAACATAAGAAATAAACATGAATGAATTTAAGATAATAAATGATTATTTTAAGAGATTATCAAAAAATAACCCTGCAGCAAAAAATCTAAACGATGATGTTTTTTTCGATAAAAAAAAAAGATTAGTTATATCTGTTGATACTTATAATTTAGGTGTCCATTTTTATGATTTTAAATACCCACATTATGTTTTAAAAAAAATAATTAGATCCTCAGTATCTGACCTTGTTTGCAAGGGCGTTAAACCTAAATATTATTTTTTATCCGGTGGTGGAAATAAAAAGACCTTTACTAAAAAAAATCTTTCTTTAATTTCCAAAGCTCTAAAAGAGGAGCAAAATAGGTTCTCTCTTCAAATTGGTGGTGGAGATACTGTTTATTCAAAAAAAACATCTTTTTCAGTTACTATGTTAGGTTTTTCAAATAAAATTGTTGAAAGAAATAATGCAAAAAAAAACGACGATATTTATGTAACTGGAGATATTGGTGATAGCTACTTAGGTCTTAAAGTATTAAAAAAAAAAGTAAATTATCAGGACAATTAAAAAAGTATTTCATCAAAAAATACTACTGTCCTGACATACCTTATAATTTCTCAAAAAAAATTGTCAATTTTGCTAATACCTCAATTGATATCTCTGATGGTTTGATTTCTGATATGGAAAAATTAATTAATAATCAAAATTTATCATTTAATTTGTATTTTGACAAAATACCCGTTTCAAAACAAATGCTAATGTACCTAAATAAAAAAAAAGAAAATAAACTAAATTTAGTTTTTCATGGAGATGATTATCAAATATTATTCACCTCACAAAAAAGAAATCGTAAATTAATCAAATCAGTAGCAAAAAAAATGAACCAAAAAGTTACATTAATTGGTAAAATTAATGGTGGTAATAAAAAAAATTTGTTATTAGATGGTAATAAATCATTAAAATTAAGCAAATTTAGTGGATATTCACATAAGTTTTAGAAAGTTAAATATTGCCTTTTGTCTTTTTTTTTGTAATGTGCGAGTTTTTAACACTACTAAATAACTATAATTAAAAGGATTTATGGAAGCTACATCATCAAACATACTTCAACTAATAATTTTATCTGGATTACTTTCAATTGTTTACGGTTTTTTTACTGGAAAAAACATTTTAAATTCTAGCTCAGGGAATACCAAAATGCAGGAGATTGCATCTGCAATTCAGATTGGAGCAAAAGCGTACTTAAATAGACAGTACAAGACAATAGCAATAGTTGGTGTTGTTGTATTAATTATAATTAGTTACGCATTTAGTATTTTAGTAGGTTTAGGATATTTAATAGGTGCAACTTTATCAGGTTTAGCAGGTTATGTTGGTATGCTTGTATCAGTTCAAGCAAATGTAAGAACTGCTGAAGCTTCAAGAAAGGGTTTGCATCAAGGTCTTTCGATAGCTTTCAAATCAGGGGCTGTTACAGGAATGTTAGTTGCGGGTTTGGCCTTACTATCTATTGCTGTTTATTACTATCTATTATTATCATTTGATGTTGACGAAAGAGAAATTGTAAATGCTCTTGTTGCTTTAGGTTTCGGTGCATCTTTGATTTCAATTTTTGCGAGACTTGGTGGCGGTATATTTACTAAAGGTGCTGACGTAGGTGCTGATTTAGTAGGAAAGGTAGAAGCTGGTATTCCTGAAGATGATCCAAGAAATCCAGCAGTGATAGCTGATAATGTCGGAGATAATGTCGGAGATTGTGCTGGTATGGCTGCTGATTTGTTCGAAACCTATGCAGTTACAATTGTTGCTACGATGGTTTTATCATCAATTTTTTTTCAAGGCAATCTAAACATGATGGTTTATCCCTTATCCATTGGAGGGGCATGTATAATTACATCAATAATTGGAACATTTTTTGTTAAGTTAGGAAATTCAAAAAATATTATGGCGGCCTTATATAAAGGTTTTATAGTTACAGCGATTACATCTCTAGCAGTTTTATATCCTATAACTGATTATGTGTTAGGATTAGAAAATTCTTTTACAGTATCTGATAAGTCATTTACTGGGATGAGCTTGTATATTTGTGGTGTAATAGGTTTAGCAATAACAGGCTTAATAATATGGGTAACCGAATATTATACAGGTACAAATTATCGGCCTGTCAAAAGTGTAGCTTCATCGTCAACAACAGGTCATGGAACAAATGTAATACAGGGTTTAGCTATTTCCATGGAAGCTACAGCTGTTCCTGCGTTAATTATTGTTGCTGGAATTCTTTTGACAAATTTTATTGCAGGTTTGTTTGGTATAGCGATAGCAGTCACAACTATGTTGGCATTAGCGGGTATGGTCGTAGCTTTGGATGCCTATGGACCAGTTACTGACAATGCTGGCGGTATAGCTGAAATGTCAAATTTACCTAAAAATGTAAGAAAAACTACAGATGCATTAGATGCTGTTGGAAATACTACTAAAGCGGTTACCAAAGGTTATGCGATTGGATCTGCAGGACTAGGTGCATTAGTATTGTTTGCAGCTTACACTGAGGATATAAAACATTTTTCAAAGGTAGCAGGTTCACAACTTGAGGGAATAGTTGTAACTTTCGATCTTTCAAATCCATTTGTTGTTGTAGGATTATTAGTAGGTGGTATGCTTCCATACTTATTTGGTTCAATGGGTATGCAGGCAGTAGGTAGAGCGGGTGGTGCCGTTGTAGTTGAAGTTAGAAGACAGTTTAAAAAAATTCCTGGCATTATGAAAAGAAAGTCAAAACCTGATTATGGAAGACTGGTGGATTTATTAACCAAGGCTGCAATCAAAGAGATGATAGTTCCATCTTTACTTCCAGTTTTGTCACCTATAGTTCTCTATTTAATAATTTTGCCAATCGGTGGGCAAGTTGCTGCGTTATCATCAGTAGGAGCAATGCTTTTAGGTGTTATAATTACGGGGCTTTTTGTTGCAATATCAATGACAGCAGGTGGTGGTGCTTGGGATAATGCAAAAAAATATATAGAAGATGGAAACTTCGGAGGAAAAGGTTCTGAGGCACATAAAGCTGCAGTTACCGGAGATACAGTTGGTGATCCTTATAAAGATACAGCTGGTCCTGCAGTAAATCCTATGATAAAAATCACTAATATAGTAGCATTACTTCTTCTCGCCGTTATAGCAGGATAATTTTTATATTTGATATAATTACTTTTTTTTCCGTTTACCTAATGGGTCATTAATCTTCTGTCTCATACTAGACAAAAAGTCATAAACAAATGATCTTTTTCTATAGACTGGATCTGTGGAGTTTTCAGCAAATTTTAGTTCCTTCATGTCATTTTTTTTATATAATTTTTTTGAACTGAGAAGACCAAAATTATCAATCTCCAAAATCAATACATTGTTTACTAAAAGCTTTTCTTTTCCTAATTGATATATTTTCCCTGTGGATATTTTTCTTTCTATGTAAATCCATACATCATTATCAAAGGTACTTTTTGTTGATGGTTCTCCCAGTAATTTGGTTATATCGTTAGTATTTGAAACATTTATCTTTAGTTTTTCATATTTTTTGTCTAAAAAGTGGACACCGTGATGTTTTACTACTTTATTAAACGAACAACTTAAAATAGATGTAAGTAAGACAATATAAATTATAAATTTCATGAATAACAATTATATAAATATTTATAACAATTTGGTAAAATTCTCTAGAAATAAATCAATATTTTCATCGTTTACAAAAAATGATACTTTTTCTGATAGATTATTAATTTTTCTATTTCACTTTGCTTTTTTTTTGAAGGAATTTAAAACAACAGTACCAAAAGATGATTTACAAGATATTTTTGACTATATCTTCAAAGAACTTGAAATTAGTATTCGTGAGATTGGTTATGGTGATGCATCTATCAATAAAAAAATGAAAACATATGTCAATTCGTTATATTCAATATTAGAAAAAATTGATGATTGGGATAATTTAAATCTGGACAACAAAAATCAAATTTTTGAGAGTTTTTTTAATTATGACGGCAATTTAAATAAATTGATCAAATATTTTGATAAATATAGTATATTTTTAAAAAAAAATTCTTTTAATTCATTCCTAAACGGTGTAATTAATCGTGAAATTTAAATATGGCTGTACCAAAACGAAAAACCTCAAAATCAAGAGCTGGAAAGAGAAGATCTCATATTAGACTCTCACCGAAAAATGTAATAGAGGATAAAAAAAGTGGTGAATATCGATTATCACACCATTTAGATCTAAAAACAGGCATGTATAAAGGAAGACAAGTTTTAGACCCAAAAGAATAAATCATTTATAATTTACTAATGCAGAATATAATTAGAATTGCTATAGATGCAATGGGTGGAGATGGATCGCCAAAAAAAGTAATTGATGGTATTTGTGAACATAATAAAAAATCTAAAAACGTAAAATATTTAATATTTGGTGATAAGGAAGCTATCGAAGATTGTATTCCAAAATCTTTAGATAAAAACTCCTTTGAAATAATACACACAAAGAATAAAGTCGAGGGCAAAGATACTCCTCTGGAAGCTGCAAAAAGAGGCAAGGATACAAGTATGTGGCTTTCAATTGAAAGTGTTAAGGAAAAAAAAGCAGATATTGTGATATCTGCTGGTAATACAGGTGCACTGCTTGTGATATCAAAATTAAATTTAAAAATGATTGAAAATATAGATAAACCTGCACTATCGGCTTTGTGGCCTAATAAAATAGGTATGAGTGTAGTTCTTGATCTTGGTGCAAATATTGAATGTAACGAGAAGAATTTAATTGATTTTTCAATAATGGGTGCTTCAATATTCAAATCATTATATCCAGATGAAAAAGCAAAAGTTGCGCTTTTAAATATAGGATCTGAAGAGATGAAGGGTAATGAAGTTTTAAAAAATACTTACCAAGAAATGTCAGAAATTAAAAATTCTGATTTTGACTTCAAAGGATTTATTGAAGGTAATGAAATCATGAATGGAGAGGTTAATGTAATTGTTTCAGATGGTTTTACTGGTAATGTTGCGCTTAAAACAGCAGAGGGAACCGCAAATTTTATCACAAATGAATTAAAAAAAGTATTTAAGAGTAATTTATTGGGAAAATTTTCTGGATTGATCAATTATTTTAATTTAAAGAATTTTAAAAAAAGACTAGATCCAAGACTTTATAATGGAGCTATTTTTATTGGTCTTGACTCACCCGTTGTTAAAAGTCATGGTGCAACTGATTATATAGGTTTTTCAAATTCATTATCCGTTTGTGAAAAAATTGTAAAAGGCAATTTAATTAACAAAATTAAAAAAAATATATTATGAGAATAAACCTTACAAAAAAAGATATAATAAATTCAATTTATATGCAAATTGGATTTTCTAAAAAAGTTTCGGAGAATTTATTTGATGATATATTAGGTGAGATAGTGGAAAATTTAATTAAATATAAAAAGATAAAAATTACTAATTTTGGTACTTTTACCATTAAAAATAAAAAAAGTAGACCTGGATATAATTTTAAAACAAAAGATCGAAAAATAATATCAGAGAGAAATGTAGTATTATTTAAGCCGTCTAAGGATTTGAAAAACTACATTAATAATAATGGCCAATAAATTAGATAAGGCATATAAAACCATAGGAGAGGTAGCTGATCTTTTGAACTTAAAAAATACTTATAATGGTAAATTAAATACATATATATTGAGATATTGGGAAAAAGAATTTAAACAAATAAAACCTCTATTATTAAATAATAGGAGGAGATACTATGACAAGAAAACTATTAATTTATTAATTAAAATAAAATATTTATTAAAAGATCAAGGAATGACCATTAAAGGTGTTAAGAATATACTAGATAATAAAACAATTGATCTTGACGATCAATCAAAACCACCTATAAATGTAACTGGTAAAAATTTTAAAACTAGATTAAATAAAATATCCAGTATTTTAAAAGAAATAAAAAAACTATAGTAATATGGCAAAAAAAACCCACGTTAAAGTTAGATTGGTACCTGAGGCTAAGCCAGATAGTGCTTTTTTTTATTATGTTAAAAAACCTGCTGGTGGAGAAAAAGCGAAAGTTAAACTTAAAGCCAGAAAATATAATCCATCAACAAGAAAACATGAAATTTTTGTTGAGAAAAAATTACCCCCACATAGCAAATAACTTATTTTTTTTTAAATACTTTTCTCTCATAATTAATATAAGACCAAATCATATTCCTCCAAATCCTATCCGTTATTTTAGGATCAATATTTTTTGAAATAGATTTTCTCTTAATTTTTTTGAGGATTATTGATATTCTTTTTTTATCAACAATTTCATTTTTAAATTCTTTAAGTTTAACTACCTCATTAACAAGATTGGTCCTTACTTTAATAATATCAATTAATTTATTGTCCAATTTATCTAGTTTTTGTCTCAAAATATTTAGTTTTTTTTTATTTTTTGGCGACATTTATTCAATTGGTTTTAGTAAAAATTAATATATTTATTTAATTATGTATATAGAGAATATTACTGTTAAAAAAAGTATTTCTTCCTGGCTTTTATTTATGTTTTGGATCATATCTATAATGATCATTGTAGGTGGCCTTACAAGACTTACAGATTCAGGTCTATCTATTACCGAATGGGAACTATTTGCTGGATTTCTTCCACCTTTGAATGAAAATGCATGGAATAAATATTTTGATCTTTATAAAGAAATTCCAGAATTTAAGTTGCAAAATTACGACATGACAATGAGTGAGTTCAAAGTAATTTTTTGGTGGGAGTGGATACATCGTTTTCTTGGTAGATTAATTGGAATTTCCTATTTAATTCCATTAATTTATTTTACTTATCGTACAAGTTTTAAGAAAATGTTGAATTTATATTTAATTTTTTTCTTAATTTGTTTTCAAGGTTTTATTGGCTGGTATATGGTTTCAAGCGGCCTAGTTGATAGAGTAGATGTTAGTCATTATAGATTAGCCGTCCATTTAATTATTGCATTTATCATACTTTCTCTTATTTTTTGGAATTATCTAGATCTTAAAAATTTAATTCCTCCAGATAAAAATATAAATTTTAAATATTCTCTTTTTTTATTATTTTCTGTCTATATACAAATATCAATTGGTGCATTCGTATCTGGTATGGACGCCGGAACAGTATATAACACTTGGCCTTTGATGGGTTCAAACTATTTTCCTGACGACAATAATATATATAATCTGTTATCATTATCAGCTTTTAATGATGCATCATTGGTTCAATTTTTACATAGAAATTTAGCTTATTTAATAATAATTCTTTACTTTTTTATTTTTTTCAAAATTTATCTTTATAAAATTAAAAGATTATATGGACCAATCAATTTGATTGGTATTTTCCTTATAATTCAAGTTATTTTAGGAATTTTTACTTTATTAAATGGTGCACAGATCTATTTAGCATCCATGCACCAGATAAGTTCTATTTTTTTAGTTAGTTCTTGTATTTATTTTTTGTATTTAAATAAACAAGTTTCTAACTGACTGCCTTTAGACTTGGTTTACCTGATGCGTCTAAAGCTTGCTTTAAATCCGCTATTATATCATCAGGATGTTCTATTCCAATTGAAAGTCTGACATAACCTGGTGTCACACCAGCAGCCAAAAGTTCTTCTGGTGTCAATTGACTGTGTGTTGTTGTTGCTGGATGAATAGCTAGACTTCTAGCATCACCAATATTTGCAACATGGTAAAACATTTTCAAGGCTTCTATAAATTTCTTACCAGCCTCAACTCCACCTTTAACTTCGATACCAACTAAAGCTCCATTTCCACCAGAAAAGTATTTTTTAGTTCTATCACCAACAGCACCTTTGTGAAGAGTAGGGTATATTACTCTTTCAACATTTTTGTGCTTTTGGAGGAAGTCAACAACTTTTGTCGCATTAGAACAATGTTGTTGCATTCTTAATGGCGCAGTTTCAAGACCTTGAATAATTCCCCAAGCATTATCAGGAGCCAAAGGTGCCCCTAAATCTCTTAGCAGACATACTCTTGCTCTAACTGCAAATGAAACGTTAGCGCCAGTCAATTGAGGAACTACTTCACCCCATTTAGCTCCACCATAGCTCATATCTGGTTCGTTGAACAATGGCTGTCTTTTAGGATCAGCAGTCCAATCAAAATTTCCACCATCAACCAAACAACCTCCTATTACTGTTCCATGCCCACCAATAAATTTTGTTAATGAATGTACTACCACAGCTGCCCCATGATCGAGTGGTTTGCATATTATTGGTGCAGCAGTATTATCCATTATTAATGGTATATTATGTTTTCTACCTATATCTGATACCTCTTTAATTGGAAAAACACGCAAAGCTGGATTTGGTAAAGTTTCAGCATAAAAACATCTTGTTTTTTCATCAATAGCTTTTTCAAAATTTTTGGGATCTGATGGATCAGCATATCTTACCTCTATACCTAATTTCTTTAAAGTATGAGTGAATAAGTTAACAGTGCCACCATATAGATCGGTAGAACTCACAAAGTTATCGCCAGCTTGGCATACATTTACAATCGCAAATGTAGATGCTGCTTGCCCAGATCCTACCGTCACACAAGCTAATCCATTTTCTAATGCTGCTACTCTTTTTTCTAGCACATCATTGGTTGGATTCATTATTCTTGTATAAATGTTTCCAAATTCTTTTAGAGCAAACAAGTTTGCTGCATGACCTGTGTTATTAAACTGATACGATGTAGTTCTGTATATAGGAACCGCAACAGCTGTAGTCGCTGGATCACTTCTGTAATCTCCGCCATGTAACGCTATAGTTTCTGGATTTTTTGATTGTTTTGACATTAATTTCCTCCCTTTTTAAAAATTTATTTTATTACAGCTGGGTTGAATGTCCAATTTTTTAAAAAATCCTTATCTAATAAGGTTTTTTTGATGCTATAATACAACCTATTAATTGACATACTAATTAATTAAAAGTATTAATCCCAGCGAATGACTAAATTTTTAAAAAAATCCGAAATAAAATCTAATTGGGTAGAGATAGATGCTAAAAATGCTGTTGTTGGACGATTAGCAGCAATTATAACAAAAATCCTTAGAGGAAAAAATAAAAATACTTACTCACCCCATGTTGACCATGGTGATTTTGTTGTAGTTAAGAATGTGGAAAAAATAAAGTTTACAGGAAATAAATTTCAAAATAAAAAATATTTTAAGCATACTGGATATCCTGGTGGTATTAAAGAAATTACACCACAGAAACTTAATGAAAAAAACAAACCGGAAGAAATTTTAAAGTTAGCTGTTAAAAGAATGCTTCCTGGTGGAGTTTTAGCAAGAAATCAATTAAAAAAATTAAAGATATATCCTGGTGAAGAACATCCACACTCAGCTCAAAATCCTCAAATTTTAGATTTAGGAAAAATGAATAGCAAAAATACAATTAGAAACTAATATGGAAGCAGACTTAAATTTTAAAGATAGTAAATACGCAACTGGTAAAAGAAAAACTTCAATTGCTAGAATTTGGCTTAAAAAAGGTACAGGTAAAATAATAGTAAACGGAAAAGATTACGATAACTATTTTAAGAGAGCGAGTCATAAAATGCAATTATTAAGACCATTTGAAATATTAAACCAAGCAACCTCATATGATGTTAAATGTAAGGTGAAAGGTGGTGGACTAACAGGCCAAGTTGGCGCAATGGTCCATGGAATTTCAAAAGCTTTAGTTATGATGGATTCAGATATTAAATCTACTCTTAAAAAAGAGAAATTAACCACAAGAGACTCTAGAGCTGTAGAGAGAAAAAAATACGGCCATAGAAAAGCTAGAAGAAGTTTCCAGTTTTCTAAAAGATAATTTTTTTTTCAA
>MDTD01149893.1_pt1 | contig 13507 bp, 8 predicted proteins | sample 811221 | NCBI WGS metagenome assembly MDTD01 (sample SAMN05326646, study PRJNA326480) | marine metagenome | isolation source: seawater | place: Pacific Ocean: South West | collected 2011
ATGCATGCATGCATGCATGAATGAATGATTCATGCATTCATGCATGCATGCACTCATTCATTCACTCGTCGCGTCAGAGACGGACGCGACGCGCGTTGGACCGGACGCGGAGGGGCGACCCGTCGATCGAGAGACGGACGTCGCGTTCGTCGTGTTCGTCGTGTTCGTCGTCGTGAACGATTGTCGGTGGATTGAACTTTACTTTTCATTTCGATTGCATCGACGTCGACATGTCGAGGGCGGCGCGCGCGGTGCGTCGAGAGTGCGCGCGCGCGTGTCGCTCGAGCGTCGCGCGGGAATCGTCGTCGTCGTCGATGACGTCGGTGACGGCGACGGCGAGGGTGCGAGCGCTCGCGAGGTGGATGACGAGAGGGGGCGAGGGACGCGGAGGGCGGGCGGCTCGCGCGTTTTCTTCTCGGGCGCTCTTGGATGAATTAGGGACGACGTCCGCGGGGAGAATCGAGGAGAAGAGAGTGAAGAACGCGTTCGTGTCGTCCAGAGCGAGCGAATCGTCGGGCGGAGACGATGGATCGATGATTTTCGGCGGAGACGGGTCGTCGTCGTCGTCGACGGCGAGCGGAGGCATCATGGTGAGCGCGTCCCATCCCAGTTCGCATCCGCAGGTGTTGGCGGTACCGCTTCCGAGACGACCGCTCATGCCCGGAATCATCATGCCCGTCAAAGTGACGGACGAAAAGCTCATCGCCGAGCTCGAGGACATGCGAAACAGGGGGCAGGCGTACGTGGGCGCGTTTTTACAGAGAACCGCCGACCACGCCGAGCGCGACGGCGGCGGTGATGATGATGACGACGAAGACGTCTTCGAAAAGGCGCGACGAACGACCACGACCGTGGGCGTGGACGGAGAGGTGGTCGAGGACGACGACGGGCTCGATGCGGATCCGGCGGATCGCTTGCACGACGTCGGCACGTTTGCGCAAGTACACAACATCGTTCGCATTCCCAACGACTCGACGACGGGCGAAGAGGCGGCCACGCTCTTGCTTCTCGGTCACCGTCGACTTCGTAAGCTCGGAACGATGAAACGCGACCCCACCGTGGTCAAGGTGGAGCATCTCAAGGATGAGAAGTTTGATCCAAACGATGACATCATCAAGGCGACGACAAACGAGGTGGTGGCCACCATTAAAGATTTGCTCAAGACGAATCCGTTGCACAAGGAGACGCTTCAGTATTTCGCGCAAAACTTTAACGATTTTCAAGATCCCCCGAAACTCGCCGATCTCGGGGCGTCCATGTGCAGCGCCGACGATGCTCAACTTCAACGAGTGTTGGAGCTGTTGTCGGTGAAGGATCGTCTCGACGCCACGCTCGAGCTGTTGAAGAAGGAGGTGGAGATCGGCAAGCTTCAGGCGGACATCGGCAAAAAGGTGGAGGATAAAATTTCCGGCGATCAAAGGCGTTACTTCCTCATGGAGCAATTGAAATCGATCAAGAAGGAGCTGGGCATGGAGCGAGACGACAAGACGGCGCTCATCGAAAAATTCACCAAGCGCTTTGAACCCAAGCGTTCGAGCGCGACAGCGGACACGGCCAAGGTGATCGACGAAGAGCTCCAAAAGCTGAGCGGACTCGAGCCGTCGTCGAGCGAATTCAACGTGACGCGAAACTACCTCGAGTGGTTGACGTCTCTTCCTTGGGGCGTCGTCGGCGATGAGAAGTTGGACATTTCGCACGCCCAAGAGGTGCTCAACGCCGAGCACTACGGACTTGAGGACGTCAAGGATCGAATCTTGGAGTTTATCGCCGTCGGACAACTTCTCGGGACGACACAGGGTAAGATCATCACCATGGTCGGTCCGCCCGGGGTGGGCAAGACGTCCATCGGCCAATCCATCGCCAAGGCGCTCGGACGTAAATTTTATCGCTTTTCGGTGGGTGGCATGAGCGACGTCGCCGAAATCAAGGGTCATCGACGCACGTACGTCGGCGCGATGCCGGGCAAGCTGATTCAGTGCTTGAAATCCACCGGCGTGTGCAACCCCGTCGTTTTGATCGACGAGATCGACAAGCTCGGTCGCGGGTATCAGGGCGATCCGGCGAGCGCGTTGCTCGAGTTGCTCGATCCCGAGCAAAACTCGACGTTTTTGGACCACTACTTGGACGTCCCCGTCGATTTGAGCAAAGTCCTGTTCGTGTGCACCGCCAACGTTCTCGACACCATTCCGGGGCCTCTCCTCGACCGCATGGAGGTGGTTCGATTGTCCGGTTACATCACAGACGAAAAGGTGCAGATCGCCCGCACGTACCTGGAGAAACAAGCGCGCGAGAAGAGCGGCTTGGCCGAATTTGCCGCAAGCATCACCGACGAGGCGATGTCAAAACTCATCGGTGACTATTGTCGCGAGGCTGGCGTGCGAAACTTGCAGAAACATCTCGAAAAGATTTACCGCAAAGTCGCGCTCAAGGTGGCTCGCGCGAAGAGCGCCGGCGACGCGCTCGAATCGATCGTCGTCGGCGTCGACGATTTGGTCGAGAACGTCGGTCAGCCGCCGTTCGCGACGGATCGCATTTACGACGTCACTCCTCCGGGCGTCGTCACCGGCTTGGCGTGGACGGCCATGGGTGGAAGTACGCTCTACGTAGAGTGCACGGCGATCGATTCCGGCGAAGGAAAGGGCGCGCTCAAAACGACGGGTCAACTCGGCGACGTGATGAAGGAGTCGAGCGCCATTGCGCACACGTTTACTCGAAGTTTCCTCGAAACCAAGGATCCAGGTAACGAGTACCTCGCCAACACGTCTCTGCATGTGCACGTGCCCGCGGGCGCGACGCCAAAAGACGGACCCTCGGCGGGCATCACCATCACGACGAGTCTGCTCTCGCTCGCCATGGGCAAGCCTGTCAAACCGAACTTGGCCATGACGGGCGAGTTGACGCTCACGGGACGCGTCTTACCGATCGGAGGCGTCAAGGAGAAAACCATCGCCGCTCGACGAAGCGGCGTGAAGACGATCATTTTCCCGAGTGGAAACAAGAAGGATTACGACGAGTTATCGGAGGATATTCGGGAAGGTTTAGAGACGCACTTTGTGTCGACGTACGAGGAGGTATATCATCAAGCGCTCGATTGGGAGTCGTCGTGACTCGACGCGAGGACTCTTCCTCTTTCGCGCGCGACGTTGCATTAAATTAGCTCGTCAGGCTAGCTCTAGCGCCTGCGACTGTAGCCATTCGTAACAAAGACGTGCACATCGCCACACTCATGTTGTCATCACACACGCTACGTGCTCGACTAGAAGACTAAACTCTAATACACTTAAACAAATCAAATCAAATCAAAGCGTCAAGCGTCCACCGCCGTCGACGACTCCACCGCCGTCGGCGGCGACGACGACGTCTTCCAACTCGACGCGCGTCCAAGTCTCACCCAGCTCGCGGTGCAAGACGACCGCATCCGGTGGATCGATGCGCTTGTAGTAATTCTTTAACACCTCACCCTTCGCGAACCCGAATCGTTCGTAAAACTCGAACGCTTGATGATTATTCGTCTGTACGTGCAGGTAGACGTCGCGCACGTACGCGTCCTCCGCCGCCGCGTTGAGCGCGTGCGCGAGCAGTCTCGATCCAATCTTTCCGTCTCTGTGCGCCGCGTACACGCCCAGCGTCATGATGTATAACCTCGCACCGTCACGGGTCGCATTCATCTCCAATCGACACGCCACCGCCCCCACGCACGCCCCATCCTCATCGTACGCCAACTGCGTGCACGGACCGGCGCGCGCGCAATCCTCGTAAAACTTGTCACCGTACCGCACGGGGAAGATGACGGCGTTGAGCGCGCGAAGATCGGGTTCGGTCGCTTTCGTGAGATCACGAAACGTCACGCGCGTCGTCGTCGACATGCGCGAGCGACGAAGTGAAGAATGAAGTGAAGAATGAAATGAAATGAAATGCATGATCGACGTCTTCACTCGGTCGCGCACCGCATCGTACCGCCCCGCGCGACGCGAGCGGTCTCGTGCGCGGTCTCGTGCGCGGTCTCGTGCGCGCCGATGACGGTCGAGTACGCGCACGGCGCCACGGTGACGTCGGGAACGACGGCGAGCGGGGAATCGTTTCGCGGTGAAATCTTCGCCTACGACGCGGACGCGGGCGTGCTCGCCGTGCGCACGCCCGGTGACGTCTCCAATTCGTTCGACGTGCGTTTTGTCAACGTTGACGGCGCGACGAACGTGGTCGTAGACGCGAGCACGGCGCGCGAGCCGGACGCGCTCCCGACGGTGGATGAACCCCGACGCGAGCGACGCATGGAGAACGCGTTGAGGTGCGCGAAAACGGCGGCGGATAACATCGGAGAGAACGTCAGCGCGTTGGCACAGGACGTGTTCGATGCCCTCGCTCGAACGCTTCCGTGTAAATGGAACGGGGACGTCATCGTCATCATGGATGAAGTCGAAGTGCGCGGACCGGCGTACGACGCGGCGACGGGGACGGGTCAGACGGACGGCGCGGCGGAGCGCGTGCAAAAGGTGCTCGCACTCGAGCGCGCCAAGCTCGGACTGTAGAGACGCGACGCGAGAGATTCGTTCGCGGTTCGCTTTCGTTTTGTTCCTGTTCTTTCTTGCTTCGCGTCGCGGTGTTATGGTACATTTCAAATCCTAGTCGAAGAAGCCGCGCTCGACGTCGCGCTCGCGCCGCGCACTCGCCGCCACTCATCGTCGGCGCTAATCGACGCGTGCGTTCGACGGGCTCAAAATACTTGACGCAATATGTGAGTGAATGGATTTGCGGCCATCACTGGCCTTCTTGCTCGAAAAGAGCGACGTCGATGAGAAGCGCGGAACCGATAAGCGTCGATCGCATCGCCCTGTTCGACTTATCGGGCCAGTTGACGCTGTAAATGTTCTTCTTGAAACAACACTCATTTTTTAACCCTGCCCAGAGGTCGGTGATGGCCGCTTCGCCGCCGTCGTGCGCCTCCATGGTCTCTGGGTCGCGAATGTAAAACGGCACACGGAAGCACTTGCCCTTGACGCCATCACATTTGCACCGCACGCAGCATCCACCGAAACATGTATTCGGGCGAATCATGTACACGAGATTGTTCTGCGCGTCGAGTACTTTAAACTTGGGGACGAACAAGTGTAGGTCGCACATGTACTGCGTTCGCCCGAGCTTCGTGCCATTCGCGTCGAAGCTCTCCATGTAAGGCAAACAGCAGCACATCGGACACCGCACGGCCCCGTCTTCGCTAAAAACGCAAATGACATTCTGTCCGCACGTCTGATTCTTACGATGCGTCAATAACGACTTACTATCGGGTGCCGTGCCGCGCGCGTCCTCCCACTCACGCCGATCCAACGTGCGATACGTGGTTGCCCGGCACCCAGGCGCCCAGCAGCTCCACGCGCGACCGCAATACCCGGCATCTTCCTGAATCCAAAACTCCCCCTCTTGGAGCTGGTCGAAATCGATGTCCGCGCTTTTCGGGACTTGATGCGCAATCGTCCAATGGATGTTCGGCTGGCACACGAAGCAGCGACAACACTCGTTGGTCTTTTGCTTGAGAAGGATCCCGTTCGAGTCGAGATGTTCGTCGAACGCGGACATTTGTTGCGCCGGAGGGGCAACGCATGCCATAGGAGAGGGTGCCATCTCCATTGGAACGACTCGCGTTGTGACGGCGAATTGCTAAAAAGCCTAAACTTTGGCTCCTCGTCTACACCCTCGCCCGATAGACAAGAGGTTCGAGAAGACATGGGAAGGAGACTGATGAGATGACTATTGTACGCTAGGAGGCTACGCTAGTCGACGCCGGGAGCGTCGAATGAGACGCAAAATTTATCACGCTTTCGCGACACATCCATCCACGGCTACTGTGCTCTACGGTCGGGCGACGTCATTTCTAGAACCGTTCGACGAGAAACTTTGTGTGTCGTTACACGAGCAACAGTACCCTTGCCCTTGCCGCCGCTCTTCACCTTGGCGCTCTTCTTCCCGGTTTTACATTCGCCTTGCGCAAACGAATCGCCGAGGGCGTCACCTCGATGCGTTCGTCCTCCGCAACGTATCCGATGGCCTCCTCCAACTTGATCGCTTTCGGCGGCGTGAGACGAACCGTTTCGTCGTTACCAGACGCGCGAATGTTCGTCAATTTTTTCTCCTTGGTCGGATTGACCTCTAAATCGTTCTCTCGCGTGTGTTCGCCGACAATCATCCCCGCGTACACCTCGCACGCCGGTCCGACGAACAATGTCCCGCGCGGCTCGAGCGCGGCGAGGGCGTACGCCGTCGTCGTTCCGGAAACGGTGCTAATGAGCATCCCCTTGCGAACTTTATCAATGTTCCTGCACGATTCGCCGTACGAGTGAAAGGCACGTTGCATGACCCCCGTGCCTCGAGTGGCGTTGATAAACTCTTGCCTGAATCCAATCAAACCGCGCGACGGCGCCACAAAGGTCAGACGCGAGCGTCCGTCTTCATCCATGTTCGATTCCATATCGCTCAGTTCGCCCTTGCGCTGCGACAACGCCTCGATGACGGCGCCCACGTCGGCTTCTCCCAATTCTAGTATGATTTCCTCAAAAGGTTCGGTTTTCTTCCCGAATTCATCCACGCCGTACACGACGCGAGGTGGGGACACGCTCAACTCGAACCCTTCTCGGCGCATGTTTTCAATCAACACGCCCAAATGTAACTCACCGCGACCTTGTACCTCCAATCCGCTCTCCGTCGCCTCGATGCGCAGCGCGACATCCGTCTCAGCCTCTTCCCGCAGTCTTTTTTCAATCTGTCGCTCGGTCAGCTGTTTACCCTCCTTCCCAGCGAGTCCGGAATCGTTCACACCGAATGTCATGCGTAATGTCGGCGGATCGACGGGCGTCGACGCCAACGGTTCCGTCACGCTCGCGTCGCAAAGAGTATCCGTCACCGTCGCGTCGACGCCACCGGCGATGGTGACGATGTCGCCCGAGACGCACCGATCGACCTCTTCGCGTTTCAAACTCTTCGACGTGAATATCTTTTGCACGCGAAACGTCTCGCGCACACTCCCATCATTGAGACGCAGAACAGTGATCTCATCCCCCATCCGACACGAACCGTCGACGACGCGACCGGTGACGACGCGGCCGAGAAACGGGTCTCTATCAATCATGCTCACGAGCATGCTAAATGGTTTCGCCTCGTCACCTCTCGGCGGTGGTACGTGTTCGACGATGAGACGTAAAATCGCGTCGACGCTCCCCGAGCCCTCTGCGACGTCGCGCCGCGTATTTTCGAGCAATGTGTCCGCCGCGCCCGCGCGCGCCGACGCGTACGCCACCGGAAAATCCAACTGTTCATCCGTCGCGCCGAAGGAAGCCATTAAATCGAATAAATCGCTCTCCACGGCGTCGCACAGCGCTCTGGTCACGCCCTCTCTGTCAACCTTATTCAACACCACGATCGGTTTCAACCCTTTCTGCACCGCTTTGCGCAAAACAAATTTGGTCTGTGCCATCGCGCCTTCGATCGGATCGACGAGTAACAAGACGCCGTCCACCATATCCAACGCGCGTTCAACCTCACCACCGAAATCCGCGTGTCCCGGCGTGTCCACGGCGTTGATAGTGACACCGTCGTGCGCGAAACTCGTGTATTTTGCCTGAATCGTGATTCCACGCTCGCGTTCGAGCGCGTTCGAGTCCATCGCGCGGTCGCGCTCCGTCGCCGAAGACGAAGACGTCGAAGATGAAGATGAAGATGAAGACATGAGTTTGTCCATCAGCGTCGTCTTCCCGTAATCGACGTGCGCGATGACGGCGACGTTCCTCGTGTCTCGAGACGCCGCCGACGCGCTCGCGAACGAGGACGTCGTCACGAACGAGGACGTCGGTGCGAACGACCGCTCACACGAACCGGCGGCGGCGGCCGCGCGACGCGCGAACGGGTCGACGAGCGCGCGCGCGCGTCTCGACGCGAGCGCCGCGAGGGCGAACGCGAGCGTCATCGGAGTTCTCGCCTCGCGCGTCGACCGAGGTCGCGCGTTACGAAGTGTCAACGCGTCGTCCCGTCGTCTCGAGCGTGAATCCACACATCTACACTCGACGACGTCGGATGCGCGCGTCGTCGTCGACCGCGACGGCGACGACCGAGGCGTCGACGTCGGCGTCGACGACATCGCGCGCGGTGCCGCATCTGGACGTCCTGCGCGTGTCGCAGGTGGACGCCGCGAGACTCGACGGGGAGTTGGTGGATGTGTTGGGAAATCAATTGACGCGCGTTGTCGACGCCGCGCGCGCGACGACGAGAGGACGGGCGACGGACACGAAATCGACGCGAGAGATGCGCTTGGCGCTGGATCTCGCCCTGTTCGCGTGCACGACGGGGGTGAACAGGGCGACGCCGGGACAAGAGCTCATGAATTTGCGATTTCGAGACGAGAGAACGACGACGACGTCTCGCGCGACGCTGAAGACTGGTGTGGAGGGCGACGGTTTGAGCGTGGCGCAGAGATTGGTGTACGGGTCGGTCAAGTGTGTGGCGGCGTACGCGTGGGGGTCGTGGCAGAGGAAGATGTTGAGGGAAAAGTTTGACGAGGAGGAGGACGCGTCGTGTTGGAGACGCCGCGCGTGGAGTTGGTCTCGAGCGGCAGAAAATTACTACACGCTGGCGAGCTTCGTCAATTTTTGCGTGTTTCTGCGCCACGGTAGGTACCCGACGCTCCTCGAACGCGTGCTCGGCGCAAGATTGGTGTATCAGCGCCCGTCCATGGCGCGCGTCGTGGATTTCGAGCACTTGAATCAACAGCTCGCGTGGCGCGAGCTCTCAGAGCTCGTCCTTTTCACGCTGCCGTATCTGTACTCGACGCGCGTGCGCGCTGTGTTTGGCGCGCTCGCATCGTCCGCCTCGTCGTCCACTCGCGACGACGCGGATCAACCGTCGTCGTCGGAATGTCGATTCGCCGTGCGCGCGTATCGATGCGTCGCGTGCGCGCGCGACGAGCCCGTTCACCCGTTCGTCGCCGAGCCGTGCGGGCATCCGTACTGTTACTACTGTCTTCGCGCGCGCCTCGTCGAACGACCGAGCAAGTGTCCGTGCGTCAAGTGTTTTAAGCCCATCGAACGCATGCGTCGATTAGCGACGACGACGACTGGCGGCGAGTGAACGGCGCGAGCTCGATGTCGAGCGCGCGTCTCTTCGACTAGTATTTGAAATGTAACATGACACCGCGACGCGAAGCAACGAAAAACAGAAACGAAACGAAAGAAAACGACACCCAAGCCTTCAGCAAAAGCTCCGCTCGACGCCTCGCACGCCTCACACGCGGGCGCGCTCGACGGACACGGGGCGATGGCCTCCGTCCAGCCGCGTCCCGCGCGTCGTCTGCATCGGCGCAAAAGGGTCATGCTAGCCACGGCACTCGTCGCCATCGCCGTCGTATGCTACGCCTCGTTTGCGTCGTTCCGCGATGCGAGCGCGACGATACCAGACGTCCCGTTGGAGCGGCGCGCTATGCATCACGCCGAGCGCGAGCGCCATCACCGCGCGAGCGACGATGAGGCGACCGACGGTGCGGCGACCGCGACCGTGGGCCCGAGGCTCGATGCGAGCAAGCCGGTGTTTGCGTCGTTTGTGTCCAATGGATTCCACGAGTTCATGTTACATTGGTACGCGTCGCTTCGAGACGTAGGCGTCGAGAGCAACGTCGTCGTCGCCGCGCTCGATGCCGCGACGGAGAAAATATGTCAGGAAAACAACGTTCCATATTATAGCGATGCGAACTTACAGTACACGCACGAGGTGATGGCAACGGGAGGAACGCCGTTGCACGACATTGCTCAGACGAAGAAGGTGACGAACGATGGTCGAGCGTTTCAACAGATTGGCGCCTTGAAAGCGGGATTTTTATCGTATCTGCTCAAGCAAGGGCATACGGTGTTGGTGAGTGACGTTGACGTGACGTGGTTGAAGGATCCGAGGATTTGGTTGCGTGGAGCGATGGGCGAGACGGAGGTGGACATGGCGACGTCGACGGATTGTTTGCTCGCGTCGAATTGGGACATCAAGGCGTGCTGGTCCACGGCGTTCAACACTGGGATATTATATTTGAACCCGACAGAGCACACAAAGGCATTTTTAGACGAGTGGCGCGTGAAATTGGAGACGACGGATAATATGAATGAGCACGACCAAGATATTTTCAATCGCATGTTACGCGAGCACGAAGGCGAAAACGTGGAAATCATAGGGGTTGCGAATGAGATACAGGTCAAATCCATGAGCGAGGGATTGAAATTGAAAGTGGGATTGTTATCGATGCGACTATTCGCGTCAGGTCATACATATTTTGTGCAAAAGTTGCATGAGCGCACGCCGACGTACGAGCCGCTCGCCGTACACACGACGTATCAATTTTCACAAGCTCGAGGCAAACGGCAGCGACTGCGCGAAAGTATGCTGTGGAAAGGGGACTCAGATGCGTATTATAGCCAAGGAAATTTCATCACAATGAGTGATGACGCGTTCCCGAGTGCTTGGAACGCAACAGGGATTGAGAATCATCTCGTCGCCGCGGCCTGGTTTCGCTTGGCAGCGCGTAATTTGCTCGCACTCGGCAAGGTTTTGAATCGCATCGTCATCTTGCCTAAGATTACGTGCATGTGCGATAGATACTGGGGACACGTCTTACCGTCGTGCTCGATCAGCGATGTTCCACCGCCGTACGATAGATGTCCAGCTGATCACATTCTGAATATAAACGCGCTGGAAAAGAGTCAGTTGAAATTCCGCGAATGGTCCTTCTTGAATAATCCGCGCACGCCGGATGCGATCAAGCAAAGTACCGCGCGCGTGCTCATCGACTCAAAGGCGCAAGTAAAAGACGAATCGCAGTACACCATGACGCCGTTTGCCACGGATAGCGAAGTGCGTGAGACATTAGGAGAGGCGACGGAGCGCGTGCTCGTCATTGACGCCGCCGTCGAGTCCTTTTGCGCGTTTGAAGACGAACAAACGACAAAGGCGTTTGATGCCTTGGCTTCGGTAGCTTTAGAAGCCGAGTCACATTCATGTGGCCCAGATGAGTGTTTTGTTGGTTTTCCTCGTCCGCACGTGACTGCGTCGCACGCGGGTTTGTGTGAGAGTTTACGCCGGGAAGGCGGAATGGATGCGTTGTCCACACTCGGTAAATTTTATACCGCCTTTGCGCATGATCGCAACGGCGCCGTGGTTGTTGATGTAAACTCCTTTACGACGTCGTTGTCCCGAGTCAACGCCGCGACAAAGGATGAAGAAGTTGTTGATGCTGTGCTCGAAGAAGAAAATCCATTCAGCGCGCCTTCAATCAAAGCTCCTTCTTCAAACGAGACTTCAACTGCCACGGCGCTCTCGGGCGTGAAAGAAACCAAGTCAATGACGCTGAATCGTGACGGTGCGCGGTATGAAAGTTTACACGATGTGCTTCAGGGCATTGGTGCAAAAGCTGGCGAGGATGTCATATTCATCGCGTTCGCCAACCGCAACGTGGCGCCGATGACAATGAACTGGGCTAAACATTTACAGAACGCAGCTTCAGACCCTGAATCATCCGGAAACATGAAATTCATCGTCGCAGCGCTCGACGTTGAGCTGTTAAAAGCACTTCGAGAGCAAGGCGTGACGACGTATCCTGCATTGCATGAAAATCTCAACCGGGCGACTGATCACGCCAACGATAATTGGAAAACATTTTGCCGGCTCATGATTTCGCAACTCAAAGATCTTCTCGATGCCGGGTACGACGCCGTGTTATCTGACATTGACGTCGTTTGGTTACGTAACCCTGCACCGTACTTTAAATGCGAAGACGACGTCGAGGGATGCGCGAATATCAAGGCGGCGGATGTCATGATTAGTAGCGACAACCTCAGTCCGTCATCAGACGCAAAACTCGGGGCATCGTACGCACGTGGTGGTATCTTCAATACAGGCATGATGTTTCTACGCCACAGCGAGAGCGCTAAAGATTTTCTCAACGATTGGCTCATGCATTTGAGCGCGACGTCTGGGCGCTTTGCAAGCCTAACGACGCATCAACAAGTCATCAACACCATGGCTCGCAAGCAAGATTCATGGCCAGGTCTCGAGCCGATCGCCAACGAAGGCGGCGACATCGCATCGCCCACGCGCGTGTTAGAGTCAGGCGCGCCGTTGAGCACTGGACAGTCGTTCAAGCTCGGTGTGCTGCCGCTGAAACTCTTCACGAATGGACACGGCTACTTCATTTCCATGGCGAAGCGCCGGGACGAGATTCATCCGTACGCCGTGCACGCTACGTACACGTTCGACGGGAGCGGAGGCGAGGCAAAACGTTATCGCTTTGAAGAAAGTGGTTTATGGGCTGTGACGCCACCCGCGACGGATGAAATGTACGTCACGTTTGACGCGACGAAGGTGTTTTCGGGCAAGCCAAACATAAGAGATCACATCGCCGTGTTCAAGGCTAATTTGAACATCCTACGCGACGCTATGGCGATTGCCGTTGCGCTGAATCGTACGCTCGCGTTACCTCCGCTGCCGTGCCATTGCGACAAGGTTTGGGGCGGTCATGACAACATTTTTACGTTTCAATGCCACTACCCGGGCAGCGCCGAGGAAAAGTATCTTCCGAGCTCGTGTCCGCTCGATCACTTCATCTCGCCGACGCGACTGCGTAAGAGTGGATTTAAGTTTACACCTCTCGCATCGCTCTCGTCGACGACCCGCAGTGAAGCGGTGACGATTGAAGGGTTCACTGGAGCAAATACAACCGTCGATGCCGTCGACGCATTCGTCTCCGCGTCCTCCGCCTCTCGCGCAACGCTCATCAATTTCGGTGGCGATATTCGAGGCATCAACATCACCTTCTCCAGTCAAGACCTCCGTGCGCGCTTTAATGCGTACGCCGAAGCCATCGTTCCCGAGATGTGGTGCTCGGAATGCCACCCACAAGGGTGTGCGAATTTAATCGACGCCGAAACGCTCGCGCTCGGGCGCGTGCTCCCGACGCGTCAAACATTTGATAAATTTTGCATCTCATTCGACGCTCCCGGCGTCGACTAGCCTATCCTAGCCTCCTAGCGTACGCTAGGAGACTAGGGTACCCTAGTCTACTGACGGAATCTACCCCCGCCATTGCGCGGGCTGAATGGCATAAATTCCATAGTATATGGGGACCGGACCGGCGGGACCTTGGAATTTTACCGTATGGGTCGTGACTCGTCGTTCGGGGTACTTCTATGAAATCCCGTAATTACATTACATATAGGGTTTAGAAATTAGGGTTTAGACGTCAAAACCGCCGAGGTTCCACTGTAAACGTGTCAAAAATCGAGAAATTCTAAAACTCGATTTTTGCTAGGGTTTAGTTTCGATTATGTGTTGTTGACCCTTTTGTACATGATGTCCATCCCGATAGAGCCAATCTTGTACTTCTGATGGTTTGTACTAGTGGTGACTACCTGCGTGCCCGTGATGGGGCCCAGCCTACTGGAACCGGAGACAGCCGAGGTCGCGATCTGGCCCGTGCGCTCAAACTTGGTCA
>MDTD01147650.1_pt1 | contig 13506 bp, 11 predicted proteins | sample 811221 | NCBI WGS metagenome assembly MDTD01 (sample SAMN05326646, study PRJNA326480) | marine metagenome | isolation source: seawater | place: Pacific Ocean: South West | collected 2011
CAAACCAGCCGAACAAATTCTAAATAATGCTTATGAATTTGTAAAGTTGGATCCAACTTCTAATGCACTTGCTACTGAAGGAATTGTAGGAACCACGTTTACTGGTGCAACATCAGGTGTAACTGCTCGAGCCCTTGAAGGTGTACAAGCAACCACTTCTGATCCGGCAACAATTTATTTTGCATATACAAATGCACCGGCATCTCAAGCCGGTCTCAACACAGTTAGGTTTTTACCTGGTGAAGTCATTACAAATGGAACAGCTGTCCTAACAGTTCAAATTACTAATACTTCTGACAATCCCGCCGTAGGTAGAGGAACAAGATTGTCAGTAGGTGAAGCAATTTATTATGTTCAAGGTTACTTTGTTTTTGTTGAAGCTCAATCTGTTATTGTTTCGAAATATACAGATACAGTAAATGATACTGTAGGTTTTACAATCAATGAACAAGTCATTGATGTAGATGATGATGAGGGTTTGTATGATAACCAAGGTTCAACACCAAATATTTCAGCACCTGGTGCGGACCGTTATCAGATAAAACTAGCACTTGCAGTAGAATCCACAGCTGATTCAGCCCTTAATTTTATACCGGTTGTAACACTTAAAAATGGTGTCATTTATCGAGCAACTGATGAAAATAATTCTTACAACATAACTAGAGATGTTATAGCCACAAGAATTAAAGAAAATTCAGGTAATTACTTAGTAAAACCTTTTCATCTTGATATCTCAAAAGATTCAGATAATACACAATTGCAATTGAATGTAGGTGATGGTATTGCTGTTATTGAAGGATATAGGTCAGCTATACATGCACCAACAAAGATAAGAATTCCAAAACCTGCATCAACGTCTGAAATACAAAATGAAGTAGTTGCTGCTGGTTATGGTAACTATGTTTTAGTAGATGCTGGTGATATGTCAGCACAGCAAAATAAAGGTCTACCTGATGTCAGCACACTTGCCAAACAAACTCTTAAATCTGCTGCCAATTTTGGTGGTTCAACTATGGGCACATGCCGTGTAAGAGCAGTAAGTGAAGATACTGGTAACCTTTATAGATTCTATCTATTTGATATACAGATGGATGCTGGGCAAAGCTTTCGAAATGTGGTCAGTATAGGTGTTGATGCTGCTGACTATTTCAACTTATTTAGACCGAATGGCAAAGCTGTTTTAAACGAACCTGCAAAAAATCATGCACTCTTTACGCTACCTCACTTAAGACCGAGATCACTTGATGATATATCATTAATTACTCAAAGGCGATTCCAAGTAACATCTGATGGTGGAGGTGCTGCATCATTATCACTATCAGCAACAGGTGAAACATTTGCAAACGTTAACGATTGGGTAATAGCAAATGAAGATAGTTCCATTTTTATCGGTACTGTCGGCGGTCTTGGTGCTGCAGCAGGTAACACTGCCGCAAACTTAACTGGTTTACCTGCGTCATCAACAGTTGAAGTATTAGCATTTGTTAATAAAGCAAATGGAGTAGTCAGACCTAAAACTCTTGTAGAAACAACAATTACGAAGAGTGTAGTCGGCGGTGAAATAAATCTCGGAAAGGCAGACGTATTTGAAGTAACAAGAATACGTACTAAAGATTCAAACGGTGCGGATATTACAAATAAATTTGAATTTGATAACGGCCAAAGAGATAATTTTTATGCAAGAGGCAGATTGGTCTTAAAGTCTGGATTTTCTGCACCAACTGATAAAGTTTTTGTAAGATATAAACACTTCAATCACGGTGTTTCAGGTGACTTCTTTGCTATCAATTCATACACTGGTCAGGTTGATTATGATAAAATACCAAGTCACAGAACTGCTAATGGAAATCTTATAAGTTTAAGAAATGTACTTGACTTTAGACCTGTACAAGATTCTGATGGAGAATTTGTTAATACTGGAACAGGTGCAAGAGTTAATGAGTTTCCAGAGGTTAATTCAACTACGCAAGCTGATATTACATATTACTTGCATAGGGCTACGACATTAACTTTAAATGAAGAAGGTATTTTAAAACTCGTCTATGGTACAGATGACTTTAGTCCAGTTCCGCCACAATTACCTAATAGTGTAATGCCATTATATAATATCTACTTTGGTGGTAATACATTAAATGATTCTGATACAATTGTAGAGAGGATCGAACATAAAAGATATACTATGAAAGATATTGGTAAACTAGAAGAAAGAATAGATAATGTTGAAGAACATGTAGCTTTAAATCTTTTAGAAATGGATACCAAAAATATTAAGGTTCTTGACTCAGCTGGACTTGATAGAACAAAGTCAGGATTTTTTGTTGATAACTTTAGTACACAAATATTCTGTGATTTCACTGGTGATCAATACAGAGCTTCGATAGATCCACAACGTAACACACTAAATCCTGCATACACTGAAGATAATATAAGACTTATTTATGATTCAGCTTCATCTACAAACACAATTAAAAAAGGTGATAATGTATACATAGCACATGATGATGAACTATACGTATCAAATGAAAAAGCTTCACAAGCAGTTAAGATAAATCCTTTCTCTGCGGTAATTTACCATGGGGATATTGACTTGTCTCCTTCATCAGATGAATGGAGAGATGTTATCGTTAATAGTAAAAAAATGATCAATGGTGGTACAAAACTTAATACTGATCAATCAACACTGTGGAATAACTGGCAGTGGAATTGGGGTGGTACTCCAGTTAATGATTTAAAAGTTGGATCAACTACAAATTCAGCTGTAGAAACACAAACTTCAACTCACACCTACAAAAATATACAAAAAGTAACATCTGAAGAAACGGTACTTGAAGTTGTTGGTGAAAGAATTCTGAATATAGCATTGATTCCGTTTATGAGATCACAAAAAATATTCTTTAGAGCACAAGGAATGCGACCAAGTTCGAGTATGTTTGCATACTTCGATGGCGTTAGTGTTGCAGATTTTGTGAGAGAAGAAACTTTTAACAGATACTCAGATGGTGATACTGATCATGGTAATACTCAAAATAATATTACAGCACATCCTGAGGGTGCAACTGCATTGACATCAGACGTAAATGGTGCAATTGAAGGATCTTTCTTTATACCAAATACTTCTAATTTAAAATTTAGGACTGGAACACTTGAGTTTAAGTTACTTGACGTAAGTAAGAACGCTGAAGCTGACGCTGGTTCAATAGCTCGAGCTTTGTACTCAGCAGCAGGAACAATTGATACAGTTGATCAGGATATTAAATCAACTCGAGTATTACATGTTGAAACAGTACAAGTTGCTGAACAACGTAAAGCTACTGTATCAGTTCAATCACATGATGGACCAGATGGTCAAGAAATAACCGGAACAAGTTATTATCAAGATGCAGCTGGATCAAACAGTTGGAGTGTTCCAAATATTGGTACTGAAGCCGAATCAAGAGCGGCTCATGCACACTCGATAATCGAGTCACAATACGATCAGAAGCGCGCTGCTAAAGATCCAGATGATGGAAAGAGTCCTGGTACAGTTCTATGTAGCTTACTATATAGAAGAGGATATTTACCTCAAAGTATATGGGAACAAGATGCAGCATTCGGTAAATTGGTCGACAAAGAAGTTCTATCAGGATACCATGCATGGGCTATACCGATGGTAGAATGGATAGAGAAAGATTCTTTATTAGCAAAACTTTGGTTTAAAGCTTCCGTTCTTCCTTTAACAAAATGTTGGGCTCAGCATATAGCACACAGAATGAAACCAGAAACACATAAAGATAATAAGATAGGTAGGTTGGTAGCGATGATTGGTATTCCAATATGTAAATTGATAGGTTCTACAATTAATAAGAACATAGTAATGGAGCCAAAGCAATGAGTACCTCACTAGGTTACAATATCAATAGAAATCCTATTGCACAATCATTTTATGTAGATGAACCTTCTGGATGTTACGTAACAAAGATTGAAGTATTCTTTAAATCAAAGAGTACTTCAGATCCTGTAATGCTGCAGTTAAGACCTATGATAAATGGGTTTCCTTCAACATCTGAAACTATACCTTCTTCTACTGTATACGTAAATCAGGCAAATATCAATACATCTAATGATGCAACTCTTACAACTGAATTTAGATTCGATGAACCTGTTTTCTTAAGAGGACTTAGAGATTATGCAATTGTAATAACTACAACAAGTGCTGACTATGAAATTTTTATAGCACAGATAGATGAGTATGTAGTTGGTACAACGGCTGCTCGAGTTAATCGTAATCCTGCACTAGGATCACTATTTTACTCAGCAAGTGGTGGTACGTTTAGTGCAGCACAACATCAGGATTTAACTTTCAAGTTGCATGTAGCAAGGTTCAAGCATACTAGTGGTCAAATATCACTTAAAAATGCACCTTTGCCTAAGAGATTACTCGTAACAGACCCTATACGTACTACATCAGGCAGTTCGACAATTACCGTTAGTCATCCCGGTCACGGTTTCTTAGTTAACGACAAAGTTACAATATCAGGCGTAGATTCGAGTAGTACAATTGGTGCAATCACTGGCGCAAATATAAACGGTAATCGTACTATTACAGCAGTTGATTTTAGTGGTTATCAAGTTGCGGCTGGCAGTGCTGCTGACTCAGATGATATTGGAGGTGGTATAAACGTACAAGCCACTAAACAAATACCATACTCAGTAGCTTATATAAATCAACAAAGAATAATACCTGAAGGTACAGAAATATTTACAGGGTTCAAAGGTACTACAGGTAAATCATTTGCTGGTACAGAAACCGCATATGTGAAAGACGGATCATTCTCAACTCTCGAACCTAATAATACAATAAGATTGAACAGAGCACTTGTAGTTGCTAATGAGCAACAAGAAACTACTAATTCTATTACTAATAGATCACTTGAGCTGGCTCTTAAAGTATTTACTAATAACACACTAGTTGCACCAATGATTGATTTACAAAGAGCATCTGCCACTTTAGTAGATTTTCAGATCGATAAGCAAGATTCAAGTGCAACAACTGGATTTAATGTTCCTTTAAACATGGTACTTGAAACAGATTCTAAAGCAGGCTCAGCTGCATCAAAACATATAACGAAACCGATAACTCTAGTGGAGCCAGCAGTAGGACTTAAAATATTATTTGCAGCAAATCGACAGCCGGGTTCAGATATACAGGTTTTCTTTAGAACTGCTACTGAAGATGAAAATATAAGAGATAAAGGTTTTACTCTGCAAGCTGAAGAAACAAATAATGGAACTGATGATGCCAGAAGTATTTTTAGAGATTATACATATCTTGCCGGTGGTACCACAGGTACACTTGAAGAATTTACAAAATTCCAAGTAAAAATTGTAATGAGATCTACTAATAGAGCTAAAGTTCCAACAATAACTGATTTAAGAGTAATCGCAATGAGTGTATAATGAAGTTGAGTAGTATAGAAGGTGAAAGCGGTTATGCAAGAGATGAAGATACAGGTGCTATCTTAAATGTGAATAAACAAGAAATATCTCAAGCAAAGCAGGCTAAGTTAAACAGACTAAAACAAAGAGATGAAATCAAAAATCTAAAAAGAGATGTCGATGATATAAAAGGCATGCTTAGTAAGATAATGGAAAAGTTAGATGGCTCGTAGAGATTCATATTCAGGCGCAGATACACTAGCCCAATTAATTACTAAGTTAAATTCTACTGCTGACTATATTGGAGACTTAGATAGTATATCATCACGTATTAAAGATTTAAACTTTGATACACACGGTCATCGTACACCGTTTATTCAAGACTCGCAACGTACAAAAAATCTTACACTTGTTAATGCATTAAATTATCTTGATTCCGCTAGCAATCAAATTGATAGTGGACTTCAAATGTTTGATGATAGTCCAAGAAGTGTATTTCCATCGCTTGGAACAGTAAGCATGAGTATTGACATTCTTACTGGTGATTCTGGATTATTCAATAACATACGTGTAGGGCAACTAACTGCCGACAGTAATGTGTTAGTACTTGACAGTGCTCATATTACCACACTTACAGGACTGTCTTTGAATTATGACAGTGCTAATTTTGATTCTGCAAGAATCGATTTTATATCCGGACTTACAATTAATTATGATAGTGGATTCGGTACTGGTATAGGTATCAATCCGGCTTTTCCGGGTGTAGGAAGTTTTGATATACTAAGGCTTGAAAATATCAATACGATTGACAGCGGTCGCATAACAAGTATATCAGGTGACAGTTGTCGATATGATTCATCAAACTTTGGTATAGTTTCAATGGATAGTATGAGAGGAGGTTTAACTAATCAATTTACTGGAACATTCCTCGTACCGAGTGGAACAGAAATATCATTACAAAAAATGTCAATTGATTTACAAACTTTTACTGACGTAAAACAATTAGGAGTAAAGGACAAAGCTGGGACAGTTGTATTAGCAGGGTTTGTTATGTCAACATCAAATGATAGCGATACACCTTAATAAATAGATCAGAGGTAACCATGGCACGTAAAGAACAATTTAATACAAGAGAGGCAGTAGGAACTTTAGTTGCCCGTAATAACGCGATGTCGAATTACATCGGGGACCTTGACAGTTTGGGTACAAGGTTTAAAACGCTACAACTTGCTGACAGTCCGGATATTGGTAAATTTGACGATTCAAGTATTGTCAAAGCGTTAAATCATCTCGATTATCGTCTTGATAGTATAAACACCTTTTTAACTAGTGGTACTTCAAGTATTACTGTTCATAATATTGAAGGTGATAGTGCACAATTTAATAAAATAAATGTCGGTTCTATTACAATTGACAGTGCAAATTTTGATAGTGCTAGAATTATAAATTTAAGTGGTTTAGGGTTACGTTATGATAGTGCTAATATTGATAGTGCAAGAATTACGAATCTCTCTGGAATCAATATAAACTATGACTCAGGTGAATTTAATGTTATACGTGGTGAAGAGATTTTTGGTGATTCAGCACGAATCAGTGCATTATCAGGTACAGGAACTTTAAACTACCCCCTAGGAACTTTCGGTGTACTTAATGCTGATAGTGCAAATATAGTAAACTTTAGTGCAGATAGTATAAATGTAAGTGGTATTTCCATAGGTGGAACTATGTCGATTGACGGTCAAACTTTTTCAGACGCAAAACAGTTTACAATAAAAGACTCAACCGGTACTGTTATTTTTGGTGGATTCTTTCTTTCAACAAGTAATACATTAGGAACACCATAGACAATGACTGTAAGACGACCTTTAACACAGGATGGAACATCTGGGCTAATCGAAATGACAAGTGCTCAAATGACAGCAATGACGAACCTTGCTGTCTTTCTGTTTCAACAGAGTTCACCCGTTGGATTAGCAGTTGTTTCGAGTGGTGGTAGTTTAGGAACAATTACTGACAATAGATCTGGCGCAAGTGCAGTTTCCACAGGCACCGGTGCCGGTACTCCGGGTAATACTGGGGATGATCATCCTACGGCTGGTGGATTAACTAATACTGCTACAAACTTTGATAAAATAAATGCCACTAACACAACTCCTTCACAACCTACAGGTAATGTGTATCCGGTTTATTGGGATAACATAACTGGTAATATTACAGAAATGACATTAGTCGACTTTCTTGATACATTTTGGTTACCAGCGCGTGCTATACTAATTGAATCTACTGTTACGGCTAATCAAGCGAATACATTCTTTGTATCGTCATCGGCATCGGTAACTGACTCTACAAATCTAGGTACAGTGTTTATTGATACTGTTACAAACCCTGCCGCTTTTAGTGGAATCAGTGGCACAACAGACCGAGCAAATGTAACAAATGCTACATTCTCTTTATTCAAAAGAACAACTGGCATAGCAGACCCGCTACCTACAGTATTTCCAATACGTGTTGATGGAACTTCAGGTGTTGCAATGCCAACGTCAGCACAGTTTAGAACTTTACTAGGTGATGAACTCAGATATGCAGTATCAGCAACAACTGGCTATAAGATAGAATATAACATTAACGGTTCTGGAAATTCAAGAGGAGCAATGACTGACAGTACGATAACCGGCACTACACAAGCGACAGATACGATTGGTTCAAGTCCAAATCAAACCTATCGTTCACAAAACTTTCCTTCCGGTACATCGTCTGTTGCAAACACTTTCACTCTAAAGGTAAATGGTACATAATGACATACGAACATAACTATAAATTTTTAACTGCTCGTTTTATCAATGATGAAAGAACACATATTGAAGCAACCTGGGTTGACGATCAGGGTACAACACATGCAGATGTATGTGAAGCAAAAGAAGGCGAATATACTTACGATAAAGTTCTTCAACAAATGAGTATCGATGAACTACACGAAAATACATACAAGTATATAAAGAACTCTCAAATCAACTTTGAAAATCAACTTCTTGAAATAGGTAAAGAACGTGGTATGATTGTTGATCTGAATGATGATATGAAATCGAATGTCTGCACTCTAGTTACAAAATTCTTATTTCATCCTATTGAAAATGACAAGGACGGTAAGAAGTTCAAAGAGAGACTTTTTTCATTTAAGCTTGCCGTATTTGAAAATGAAGCGATACGTAAAAGTCAAGATCGAGAACTTAAAGCAAAGTTACGTAAAGCTGAAAGTATCGAAGAAGTAATTCAATGCACATACGAGATGCTAAGAGGCTAGCCAAAGCTCAATTGAAAGTCTTTGTTAACGTGATGTAGGAAGTGTGCTGCAGATGTTGGTTTCGGACATAATTCATCAAGCATAAAGTTCCAAGCGATACTCATTTCATGATTCGGTATTCGATACCTCTCAATAATGTAACTCGTATACACCTCATTATTTGATTCCCACATGCTACTCATTTCTTCTGGATACATTGGGTCATTCTTTGCAAAATCAAGTAGATTGTTACAGTATGCTAATCTTTCTCGGTATCTTAATCTTGATATAATACTCGATCCACCACCAATAACTCCAGTGTTGATAATCTTGTCATTACTCAACTCGTTGTCAAGTAGTAGCATTGCTTTCTTTGCCTGTGTCTTCGTATAAACATTCATCTTTCCAAAGTAATTTTCTCTTTGCTTCTGATTCCAGTAGCAGTTAATCACATTCATATCGTGTTCTTCAAACCAGTTGAGGTCCGTCTGTGGTATGACATCAAAATCGATATACAATATCTCATCATACACTCGACAAAAATCTTCAAGCTGCTTCATCTTCTGGTGTTGAACGTCGTCGAAGGAGGAATGACTTGCCGTCAGGCACGTGTAGTCCGCGCCACATAAGTCAGCATATTCTTTCTGTGCATTCCATATCATATCATTATAGACTTCGAACTGATTCCTCTTGTATGCATTCGTAGAGGTATGATCCGTATCGATATTATTCGTGTAGATGCTGAATATGATTCTTGACATATTGAAAATCTTTCTTGATGTTGTGTAAGAACTTCGTATTCTCCGGTATGTAAGAGAACTCACTATCGAATATGACATGCCAATGACCGAGATCCTGATAGGGTACTTCATTCAGCATCGTCTTGTATGCCCATATCGTTTCATTATCATATCCGAACAGGTCGACTACATCCTGTGGAAACATACCGTCACCGTTCTCGATCACTTCATTACACAGCTCCATCGTGTAGTCAAAGTCTCCGAAGTAGTCAAGCTTCTCCATATGATACCGATCCGATCCTACAATACCTGTATTCAATACTCCTATAGTCGGTAGACCATCATTGATGCATAATGCACGGCCATTCCAATACTTACTGAATGGACTCCTCTTCGTAAAGTCTCGATATACCGTTTCGATACTATATTCATCATTTGGAGTCGGTGCGTGTAGATATGTCCGAGCTTTCATACCTTCTGATATGGCAATACCTCTTGATAGATCAATACTATCAAAGAAAGAATCTCTTGTCATACAATGTACATCCATATCGAGATACAATACTTGATCATATTCCTCGAGTACACGGTACATACACTCAATCTTATAGAAGTTCACAATCAAATAGTGGTCAAGAAAGGGATATCTCTCCATCATGTCTCGATAGTAGGTCTCGAATCCATCATTATCCGTATAGTGCAGGTAGTCGGCACCTATGTAATGTGCATAGGTTTTCTGACTATCCAACAAAAGGGGATAGTGGTCGTCGTCGAACCTCCAGTCCTTACTCCTTAGGTACAGCGACATCACGGCGTTCTTCATAGGTCATACCTCGTCATACTATATAGAATATGTATATAGAGTTAGCGGATCGAGAATACACACCGAGGACCACGACACACCACACCTATACATCCATACAGATATCAGACACGGAGGGGATCGGTGAGGAAATGCATAAAGTATTGAATCGATTACATAAGTCAGTGCACTTTTTCCTTTACAACTCGGAGAAACTGTGGTATAATATACTGTAGTATAGGGAGCGGGGATAGTACTTGTTACATGTCAATGGTCAGTTATAATAGCAGAATACAGCAGCTGCTCTCAGGCGGCCCTAAACCTCCATGACGGAAAACGTTTCGATACCTTTTCTCAAAAAAAATTCTCACGTGAAAAAATCACTCGAGACCTTCGTCGAATTTACCTATAATAGTAAACCTTATACCTCTATCATCTTCGATCTCGTCTTCTGATATAACAGTTGCATTGCGCGGTAGTTGAGAATAGAACTCATCGATACTCGAAACACAATTGACATGTGTCGGTATATCAAACATGTTATTCGATTGAAAGGCAAAGTATGCATTACTCTTATATAATGCTGACAGTTCAGACATACTAGGCATATGTTCACAAGATGTATTAATTATTAAGTTTGAATCTTTTATACGCTTGAATCGATGATGACTAAACACATCACTTGATATAAAATCGACGTTTTGATAATCATCGAATATTCGATATTTTGCTATACTAATAACTTTCGGATCATTATCGATAAGTGTGATACGTTTTGCATATTGGAATGCAGGTATAAGTATACTACCGTACCATCCACCGAATATTACAATATCACTCTCTTCATTGATAACTTGCAAGTCTTCGATATGTTTGATAAGAGAGAGTTTTGATTTGAATTGATTTGGACTTACGGAGTCAATAAAGTTTTGATTCTCTCGAATCTCTTTCATCATCTTCTGAAGTGTAATGAGACTAATTCCAGTATTTTTCGAATCCATAATAACCCTTATCGTCTAAGAAGTATTTCTGTTTTATGTCAGTATCTTTTTTCCATCCGTCAAAGATACATACCGTATAGTCTTTTTCATAAAAATAATTTGGCTGACTCTCTTTATGCAGCTTCCAAAAATTTTTTTCGTCTACCCCGCAGAGACGGGAGTATATTTCGCCGCGTGGAAACCATTCGAGCTTCGGATAGTGGTGGTAATATAAGTATCGATCGATTCCTTTATACTTCAGCATGTAATGTTCAGAGTTTTCATAAAAGTCTTTCCATATGTGAGTCATATCTCCGGTCCATAACATAAGAGATGAGTTCTGATCCATATCGTATTCAGGATAATCTCTCTTCAGACTGTATGGTTTCCAATATGCTTTTACGAGCGTAACCTTCTGGTGTGCAATCATATCAAAGAGATGTGTAATATCCTTCTGTATTACAATATCAAGGTCGAGAAAGAGAGTCGGTCTGACTACTGGCTTTTCAAAGAGTGTCAACTTCCACCACCAATTTTCGAGCGCGAGACTACAATCGAGAGATTCGATTCGCACGGCCGCGTCGACGTTTGACGGATCTTCTGTATAGCATGTAAATGTAAAGTCTGTCTGAAGATTCTTCTGAACCATACGGTAGAGACGATTCACATGTTCATGACTAAATTTATTTCCCCACTTTACGCAGACAACGTCCATTAATAACAACCATATCCAATGCCGTATTGTTGAATGTATTTATAGCTTCTTCAGGAGTCTCAACGATTGGCTCTTTGCAATTGAAGCTTGTATTGAGAACCATCGGTATACCAGACATTTGATAAAAACTTAATAACACATGATAAAAATCGCGATTCTGTTCTTCATTTACAGTTTGTATTCTTGCCGTGTTGTCAACGTGTGTGACACCCGGTATAGAGTCTGGCTTTTTGACTTTGACAATGCGTGACATGTACGGACTCGCATGTTTCGTATCAAAGTATGTCTTGTATTGATCTTCAATTACGCTTGGTGCAAAGGGTCGAAAGTCTTCTCTCATCTTGATCGTGTGGTTAATGATGTCTTTAATTTTTGGATTGCGAGGATCTGCTAGAATACTACGATTACCAAGTGCTCGATTTCCTGATTCTGACTTGCCGTTGAACCAACCTATGATTTTACCATTTGCAATTTCTTCACCAACTTCACGAGGTGTGATCTCTTCACCACCATCAAACTCATATGCTTTGCCGGCATAAGTATCAGGTATATGTATGTTTTGATTTAAGATATAATCAGCATGCATGTAAGTTCCAAGTGATTGTCCTTCATCACCTGGTGCAGGTGGTACGTGCACATTTGAATATAATTTAGTAAACGCTTCATTTACATATCCATTGTATGCAACTCCGCCTGCTATACATAAGTTATCACAACTTTTAAGTGGATGAACATATTCTGCAATTCTTTCTTCGGTTACATACTGTAATGTATATGCAAGATCTTCTTTTCTTATATTTTTGATCCACTGTTCATTTAGATGACCGCCTAAAGAACATTCAGCATATCTAAATCGTTTGTCAAAATAGTGATCTAAAAATGCGTGTACCTCATCAGCATATCCTCCATAGCCGGCAAGACCCATTAATTTACCTGCACCAAGTCTACCTAAACCATAATGTTTTGCAAGATTATCCCATAAAACACCTATTCCCATTCTATCAGAGAGATTAGTTATCTTTCCATTTTTATCAAAGAAAAGACAATTGTAATGTAAACCTCTACCATCAATCGCAAGAATATCAGATTCTGGAAATCCTGATGAAAACTTTGCATATATTGCATGTGATTGATGATGGTCTATATAATACAGGTTGTCTTCAAATTTATAATCCCACAATGTTTTTGGTTTAAACTTTAAAAAATCAGAAGGTATTTCATGCCTAGATAAATGTTTCATACCACCTACAGTTGTAGTAAAAGCTAAGACATCACTTCTATCAAAATTGAAATGTTCATCGTAAAATTTTTGCGAGTACTTACCATCATCAATATTAAGATGATCAGGTTGCCAGGGATACGCATCGGCATGCCAAGGAATATTATGTTTCTTCCTTGAATATCTTTCTACTTGATTATGAAAAACACCATCATATGAATTATGATCGTGAATATTAAGAGCTACGCTGTAAATCTTCATATATTTTATCTGCCAATAGTTCTTGACCAGCTGCGTTAGGATGCCAGTCTTCTTCAGAGATATAATGATCTGGTTGTTTTAAAAGGTCTTGCAA
>MDTD01169840.1_pt1 | contig 13503 bp, 20 predicted proteins | sample 811221 | NCBI WGS metagenome assembly MDTD01 (sample SAMN05326646, study PRJNA326480) | marine metagenome | isolation source: seawater | place: Pacific Ocean: South West | collected 2011
TTAGATGGGTAAATTAAAAGATTTAGAAGTTGAAAGGTTAGAAAACCTAACTGAAGAAGAACAACAGGAAGAGATGGAGGAACAAGCATTTCTAGATATGCAACTAGAAGAGCATGAATCTAAAAATAATTAGGTGGAGGCTATGAGTAGTTATGTTTTTGACATTGAGACTGATGATATAGATGCCAATAAGATTTGGTGTCTATCAATGATAGATACACATACTGGTGTTCAAACATCTTTTGATCCTTCTCAAGTTAAAGAAGGGCTAGAGATATTATCTAAAGCTGACAAGCTGATAGGGCATAACATCATTGGATTTGATATCCCTGTTATTAAAAAACTAACTGGTATTAATCTAAGTAATAAAAAAATAATAGATACATTGGTTCTATCTCGACTCTTTAATCCAGTTAGAGAAGGGGGTCATGGTTTAGAAAGATGGGGTCAGACCTTGAAATCTAACAAGATAGACTTTCACAACTACTCTAGATATTCACTTGATATGCTGAAGTATTGTGAACAAGATGTTGCTTTAAATTTTAAAGTCTTCAAAAGACTTAGAAAAGAAGCTTCAGGGTTTACTAAGCGCAGCATCTATCTAGAACATGAGACTGCTAAGATAGTAACTACTCAAAGAGAATATGGCTTCTTGTTTGATTTAGAAGCTGGTATGAAGCTGGTAGCTAAACTTAACAGCAGAAAGTTTGAGATAGATAAAGAGATAAAAGAATCTTTCTTACCTAAAAAGAATCATATCAAGATACTTCCTAGATATAACAAAGATGGCAAGCTATTAAAGACAGGTAGTGTTCAGGCCAAAGGAGAAATTATATCTGGAGTAAGATTAACTCAAAAAGAGTTTACTGAATTACAGACTAATAAATGTACTACAAGAGTAACTGAAACTGAATTCAATCCTAACTCTAGAAAACAAATAGGAGAATACCTACAAGAGCTAGGCTGGAAGCCAAAAGAATTTACTCCTAAAGGCCAGCCCAAGGTAGATGAAAAGATATTAAGCAGTATAAAAAATATCTCTCAAGCTCAATTATTATCTGAGTTCTTAATGCTGCAAAAGAGAATAGCTCAAGTAGATTCTTGGCTAGATGATATGGAAAATGATAATCGAGTAAGAGGATTTGTAAATCATAACGGAACTATTACTGGTCGTATGACTCATAGAAATCCTAATATGGCTCAAATACCTAGCGTTTCCTCTGAGTATGGTGAGGAGTGTAGAGCCTGTTGGATAGTAAAGCCAGGGTATAAGCTAGTAGGAATAGATGCCTCTGGGCTTGAACTAAGAATGTTAGCTCACTATATGGGTGATAAGGAGTATATTGATGAAGTCATTAATGGAGACATCCACTCTACTAACCAAGAACTTGCTGGACTTAAATCAAGAGATCAGGCAAAAACTTTCATCTATGCACTTTTGTACGGAGCAGGAGATGAAAAACTTGGAACTGTGGTGGGAGGATCTAAACGAGATGGAAAAGAACTTAGAGAATCATTTATCACTAATCTCCCATCATTCAAAAATCTTAAAGGAAAGGTTGCAAGAGAAGCTAAAAAAGGTTTCATAAAAGGATTAGATGGACGTAAGCTTCTTATAAGAAGTGAACATTCTGCTTTAAATACTTTACTTCAGAGTGCTGGCTCTATTGTTATGAAACATGCTTTAGTGGTATTCAATAGTGCTTTAGGTCATAAAGATGCCCACTTTGTAGCTAACGTACATGATGAATGGCAGCTCGAAGTTAAAGAAGATATAGCCCCTATGGTAGGTAGCTTAGGAATAAAGTCTATTATCTTAGCAGGAGAGGATTTAGAACTTAACTGTCCTTTAGATGGAGAGTATAAGATAGGAAATAACTGGAGTGAGACTCACTAATGTTTGCTACTAATCCTTGTATTAACTGTGGTGCAACTTTATCTATATCTTTTAATTTTAAAAAGAGTAGAAATATATGTCGTAAATGTTTACAGACTATCAAGTATTCTCCTTTAGGTAGAGAGTATGTTCATGGAAAGATAAATCAGTTAATAGTAAATAAATATTGGAAGTCTTCTAATAAAACAAAAATTAACTATGGTAAGCCTTATAGTGAAATGGAGATAACTAATGAGTAATCAAGTTATTGCAGATATTTACAATAAGATTGAAAAGTTAAATACAGGAGAGTTAATGATCTCTGAAGAAATCATTGATACCTTTGTAGCAGACTTTAAAAACTCATTACTAGAATGGGCTACACCTAAGAAGAACTCAGGATTTCAATTAAGGTTTTCTAACTTAGGTAAACCACCAAGACAACTATGGTTTGAGAAAAGAAACCCTAGCATTAGTTTACCTTCTCCTATACTTCATATTAAGTTTTTATATGGTCACTTACTAGAACAACTAATATTATTTTTAGTAAGACTTTCTGGCAATACTGTAGAAGATACTCAAAAAGAAGTAACCATAAATAATATTAAAGGACACATGGATTGTAAGATTAATGGAAAAGTAGTTGGTATAAAGTCTGCTTCTAAGTATTCATTCCTTAAATTTAAGAATGGAACATTAAGAGAAGATGATCCATTTGGATATATAACTCAACTAACTGCTTATGAACAAGCAGACAATAGTTCTGAAGATAGTTACTTTCTAGTTATAGATAAAGAAACAGGTGAGCTTTGTGCATATACTCCTGAGTTTATGGATAAACCACACATAGAAAGTTTAATAGATAACCTAACTAAAGTAGTAAATGCTAGTGAGCCTCCAGACTTTTGCTATCCAACAATAGCAGAAGGTAAGAAAGGTAACTATAAACTACATAAGAACTGTACTTTTTGCCCTCATAAAAAAGAATGTTATAAAGACTGTAACGATGGTAAAGGACTTAGAGTATTTAGTTATGCTAAAGGTTTAATGTACTTAACAGATGTTCAATCAACTCCTAATGTAGAGGAAGTTTATGAGTGGTAAAAAGTCTAAAGCTATTAGAAAACTAGCAAATGTTTTACTTCTTGATTGGTTAAATAGAAATTTACCAGAAGGTTCTGAAAACTTACCTCTTCAAAGTATAGATAATTATCTCCCAAAAGATAAATACTTTGTAGATAGTGGTAACAGTAGAAGATGTAACTACTACACTAAGAAGTGGGCAGTTAACAAACTTAAAAGTTATTCTAGATCTAATCAACTATCTAGATTTTTACTTATAGAGAATCTATGACAAAAGTAAAGTCGGGTATAAGAAAGAAGAGAATACTACGCCCTGTAGAAGAGAATCTTGTTAAAGGTTATGACTCTAACTTTGAATACGAGCTACATACTACTTTACTAAAAGATTGGGACATACATACAGATACTTTAAATTATGTTGTAGAGCATGTTTATCATCCAGACTTTATTAAAAAGATAGGTAATAAAACAATATACTTAGAGGCTAAAGGTAGATTCTGGGACTACGCAGAGTTCAGTAAGTATATCTGGATACAGAAAGCTTTACCTAAAGATGTAGAGTTAGTATTTTTATTTGCTAATCCATCTGCACCTATGCCTCAAGCCAAAAGAAGAAAAGATGGAACTAAAAGATCTCATGGTGAATGGGCTGAAGCCAATGGATTTAGATGGTTCAGTAGATTTTCATTACCTAAAGAGTGGATTGATACTACTGCATCAGTTCCTATAAATGAAAACTATCCAGAGGAATCTGAGTAATGTCTATAGATAATGAATCACCTGAAGCTTGGGACAAAGCTTATAATGCAGATAAACGGAAAGAGGAAAAAGTGGCAAAGGTTTTTGATGGCTCAATAGTAGAGGATAAAATTAATCCTAGCCATTACAGGACAGATACCATTGAGTGTATAGATGCTATTGAAGCTATGCTAACTCCAGAAGAGTTTATTGGATTTTTGAGGGGAACAATTATGCAATATGATTGGAGATACCCTAATAAGAATGGGATAGAAGATCTTAATAAAAGTCAGTGGTATAGAGATAGATTAATATCTAAGTTAAAAGAAGGCAGATTCCCATGAGCAAAAAGAAATATATCTATGATGCTGATGTAGTCAGAATAATTGATGGAGACAGTATTGTATTAAAAGCAGACCTTGGCTTTGATGTATGGATAAGTAAATCATTTAGGCTTAATGGTATTGATACTCCTGAATCTAGAATTAATATTAAAAAGTATCCTGAAAGAAAGAAAGAAAAAGAACTAGGTCTAAAAGCTAAACAAAGACTAAAAGTTCTTTGTGGTAAGAAAGTATTGATAGAGGTAGTAGATAAAGGTAAATATGGTAGACCTTTAATTAATATTTTTACTGATAAAACAGAAAGAAATATATGTAAGATTCTTATAGAAGAAGGACTTGCTATTAAATACCAGGGAGAAAAGAAAACTTATATATGGAAATAAAATAAAACCCCTACCTAACTCGCATATCGTGTTAGAACTCTTAATTAATAAAAGATAGGGGATTTATTTAGGGCGCAGAGTATAGCAGAACTGTTGCGAGATATCTAGTTAGTACATGGCTAGATAGTCTCCTTGTTCGGTGAGTGGCAGCATCGATGCAAAAGATAAGATGAAGTATGGCGCAACAGACCTTGTATGTAGGTTCATTAACCATCAATCTTATCAACTGTCACATCTATTAATTTAAAGGAGAAATATATGTCGTTTTTTAGTTGGTTGAAAAGAATATTTACTGAACCTGCTATAAAAGAAAAAGCAGAAGCTGTTGTTAAAGAAGTAAAAGATACTGTCTCTGAAGGTGTAGATGAAATAAAATCTAGAAGAAAGAGAGCTAGAGATAATAAAGGTAGGTTTGTACCAGATGATCCTACTACAAAAGAAAATGAAGCATACGTTAAAGAAAAGAAATAGACTATTCAAATAAAGGCGTATTCTTACTTACCATTTTAGGAATACAATAAGATGTTACATTCTTTTGTCTATAGTATGGTCTATCATTAGGACTCCATTTACCCATCTCTATAGCACTAGCAAACTCCTGGCATCTATAAACATTCTTAAATACCATTCTGTTGTCTGATACTGTTTCTCCATCTACAACTACAACTAAAAGAAACGCCATCAGCATTTATATCTACCGCATTTTCTCATGTTGCGTTGACGTTCTTTAGCTTGCTCTAATCTTTGTTTAGCTGAATCTAATCTTCTTTCTTGAACAGCTTCATAAACGTACCAACCTGCCCAGCCTACAAAGGCTATAGAAGAAATAATAAAAAGAACAGCAAGACGATCTTTCATTCTTTGTTGTCTTTCTTTACGTTTCTTCTGTATGTCTTTTAAATACTGTTGATGTTGTTTCTCTGACTCTTTACGTATACGTTCTGCGTCTTTCCAAACATCTGACATGCCCATCATCATTAGATGGTCTTTAATTTTATTCTCTACAGCTTTAATCTCTCTACGTTTAATAGAAAGATCCATTGCTTCTTTAGGGGTCAGAGGCCGTTTAAGTTTCTTCTTTCTTTCCCAATCATCTAGCCTTTGAGCAGTGTTACTGAACTTTCCTAAAAGTGCAGCAGCATCTTGAGCATTTGCTTTACCTTCTTTAAATGTTGCAATAGTGCTATTTATAGCTGATAGAGCTGATGTAATAGCAGCAAGTTCTGCAAACATATTTATTTTTTAGAGCCTAGCTCTACCCTCCTAATCTTCCTAAGAGGTAGCCAAGTATAAACATAATAGCTAACTCAATCATTTACGGAAGCTCTGAAAGCCAAAGAAGGCTGCTATAACACCTGCAGTAGATACAAAGTAGACGGAAGCTATATCTCCAAGTATAGATGCAGCCTGATCTAGTTTAAGAAAAGAAGTAATTACAATTAAAGCTGGATACAACAACATACCAAATAGAGCAAACCAGCACATATTCTTTTGGGCATCAGCTTTTTCATTAGCTATCTCTAAAGCCTGTAGTTTTTCAGTGGTAGCCAACTCTTCATCAGTTACAATACCATCACCATCTGAATCATATTTATTATATTTACTATCAGGCTCTAACTCTTTATTCATTTCTCTCTACTTACTTTCTGAGTCTTCTCAACTGTTCTCATAGCACCTAGTCCTAACATACCTAGTAATACAGGCATCATGGCTGACATATCAAGGCTAGGAACTTCAACTCCCATCTCAGCTAATAATAAACCAAAGTTAGCCATAGGGATTAAAATATAATTTGAGAGTAAAGCAACACAACAAGTCCATCCTACTGCTGGCCTCCACCCTGCTACAAACATACTTTTACTGGCAGCTTCAACTTTGTTTACTTCTAGTTGTCCTTTAGCTAACTCTTGAGCATGTCGCTCTGACATAGTTGCAATCTCATGTGCAAGAGCATTTTTCTGATCTTTGTCTTCGATAAACTTGTCTAGTAAACCAGTAACAGGGCCAACTAAAGAACTAAGTATTGCACTCATATTAATAACTCCATATCCAAGGTCTAGGGCTTTTCTCTTCGTTAGTTAAATCATCTAAGTGTATAAATCGTGTAGATACACTACCTTTCTGACTTACCCCTATCCCTTGCATACCTGCAGCTATACCAGCTTCAATTAACTTTATAGCTCGTTCACCATGTACTCTAATGTCTATTGCCCTACCTCTTTGATGCGCTCCTACAGAGTTTTTCTTCATCTCTATAGGATGTTGAGGACATCTATAAGCACTTGATATTTTAAAAGGGAATCCTAGCAAGTCTCTAAGATCATCTATTTTTTTAATAAAAGTAGGATTAATGCCTACAGCTCCACAATGCTGACAGGTTAGTTCATCCGTTTTAAAGTATTTTAGTTCTACCACTTTACTTTATGCGCCCAGTAACGAGCTGAAAGTTTAGATGGCTTGGCATCTTGAGCGTTATGCCTAGCATAGTAAGACTTTCTCCTGGCTTTATCTTTAGCTGTCTTAGGATTCTTACCTGCACCTCTAACGCCTTGTTGACCAAAACGTATGGTCTTTACCTTATCTCCTACTTTAGCTACAACTACATGACTTTTAGTTTTATGATTAGGAGTTCTTTTAGGTTTATTGTAGCCACTAACTCCTGCCCTAGCTAAACGAGGGTCACGTTTAGACTTACCACCTTTTTTATACTCTTCCCTCATCCTTTCTTCCTGTAGGCTCTAGTCTTCTTAGCAATCCGTTTAGGCTGTTTAGAATGTTGTTTACCCTTCTTGGTATCTTCTCTCTTCTTTCTAGTAGTAGCTGCATACTCTTTATCGCTTAATGCTTTAATAGCTTTCTCAGGTAAATACCTTTCTCCTGTCTTAGCACTAGGCTTACCAGACTTAGTACGCCATTTTTGTTTAGTCCAGTTCTTTAGAGATCGTTGAGATTTTTTAAGAGGCATTTTTACGTTTCCTTCTTAGGGCTTCTTTACCACGTTTAGCTATAGCTGCTTGTTGTTTCTTACCAGCTACCTTAGCTCTTTGTTCTAATACAGTGAGTATCTGTATCTTTCTAGCAAAGGGTTTACTTATGTTCTTAACTTTACGTACTGTATCTCTAGCATCTTGAACAGTAGCATATTTAATCCTGACTGTATCTTTAGGGTTCTCATCAGTGTAAAGTCTACGTCCTGATCCTTTAGGCTTTTTACCTGTACCTTTTTTTGGATCAGCCATTATTATTTATAACCTCCACCTTTCTCTTTATATTGCCTCGCCAGCATTTGCGCTTTTCTCGCACTCCATTGTCCAGGCTTGCCTCCTTTTGAACCTGCTTTAATCTTATTAAATAGGTTTTTACGCATGGTAGGCTGAGTATAATTACCTGCTTTATTGACTGTGCTTTTCTTTTTAGCTTTAGGTTTAGATTTAGATTTAGCTCTAGGCATTACTCCTCCTACCTAACAATCTGTTTATCGAATCTTGTTTAGCTAAAGATCCTCTAGCTAGCCCTAGTCTTTTAATAGGATCTTCTTCATCTCTAAAGGCTATACCTGCTTGGAAGTTATAGGGCAGCCCTGTCATTTTATCTATTCTCTCATCAGGTTCTTCAGGAGCGTTAGGAACATTTACTTCTCCACCTTTCTTATATTGTAAAGCTCTTTTACCTGCATCAACTCGTAAAGCTTCATTAATATCTTGTCTTAGTCCCTCTGTTGCAGTATCTATAGGTATACCTGTATCTCTTTCGATTGCTTTAAAAGCTGCAAATCCTGGTAATTTACTTTTAACAAATTGTCCAAAATCTCCAGTTCTTACTAGACGATATACATCGCTTCCGATTGGGCCAAGTGGCCCTAACGCTCCTGCCAAATTAGATTGCCATACCTCTCTAGCTTTAGCTCCTCGCTCAATGCCATCATAAAGAATTCCACCAAACCCAGCTCTAAGGAAAGCTTTTTTATTAGCTTCGTACTCTCCTTCTTCTTCACTTTTACCGCCAGATCTTACCCAGTTTGTAAATCTAGCTGTATACATCATAGCGGTAGCTGCCCCTAATACTCCTGCTGTATTTCTCAGTGGGCTTTTAATTATATCTCTGGCTGCATTACCTAAGACTACTCTTGTAAAAGCAATAGGATAGCCTAGTAATTGAAAGAAGATTTGAGTTTTAGGGTTTCCTACAGCAGTAGGTTTTAAACCAGAAGCAGCACTAGGCTGAAGTATAACCTCACTAGAGAATCTAGCAGCTCCTTCTTTTACTTTCTTGTAAAATGGATCATCTGTCTTACCACCTCTATTAAGCCATTCAATACCTTCATCAACATCTATACCTAACTCTGCTAACTCTCTTCTTTCATCTCTAGTCTTAATAGAGTCTTTTAATCCTTGTCTTTTACTTAAAGATTTTAAGTTTCTTCTAATAACATTTTTACCTGTAGTAAAAGAACTTAATTGAACAAAGCGAGTCCATTGATCTAAAAAGTTAGCTTTAAAATACATATTATTAATTTTTTGATTAAACTTACCACCTTGAATATCTCCGCTTAATCTTTCTGCAGTATCCATTGCAGCACTTTCTAAAGCTAATCCTACCTCTTCTAGCTCTCTCCAAGCCTCTTGTTTTGTATAACCTCTATTAATTAATACCTGTAAAGTCTTATCAAAAGAACTTTTAGTAGCTGTTCCAAAAGCTGAAAAGAATCCTTTATAACCTGCTGTATTTAATACCCCTGCTTTAGCAAAAGGAATAAACACCTCACTTATACTAGATACAGTTGCAAAGGGTAGCAAAGCCATTCTAGTAGCAGTAGAGTATGTATTTACTGCTGTTCCAGCTATAGTGCCTAGTTGATTACCATCTGGATATTCGCCAGTAGTATATTGATAAAGATCTATAATATTTTGTCGATCTGTTTTATCAAAAGTAACACCTTCTGATGTTAGTTTTGTTTCAATAGAATCAAGCCATCTTTTTTCAAATTCCTTTAGATTTCTTGCTTCAAATACTTCTACTTTAGCTAGCTGCTTACTTCCTTGAGATATATAATTAATTAGTGTAGTAGCTAAGTCTTCTTCAATTAAAAATTCTTTTGCCGCTAAATCATCAATCTTGGTAAAGTTTCTGTTATAAAAAAAAGAACTGCCTGCACTGTTTACATCTACTCTATTTTGTACGTCAAGCATACTTTTAATTATTGCTTTAGCTTCATCCTCATCTTTAGCTTCTCCTGAACGTACTAATATTTTTCTAAATGCTGGTCTATTATTGAGTATTGCATCTCTATTCCAATATCTAGGAAGATAATTAGGCAATAACTGATCTATTATTCCTGCATCCTTTAGCTTTGTACCAAAGTCATCTAATATTTCTCTAAGACTTTTAACAGCTTGAGCTAAATCAGGATTATCTACTTTTGCACCACGTAGACCATTCATTATTATTTCGTGAGAAACTTCGTCTGTAAAACCTAATCTACCTTTTAAAGCACCAGTTGATCTAAAAGGTTCTAAAGCTAAACTAATAGCACTGGTATAACTTCCATTTAAGTTTCGCCATGTTTCGTTAAAATCTTTTCTACCATCCTTTCTACTTCCTAAGTCATAACGAAATCTAGTTTGTAGATCTTTTACAATATCTCCTGCTTTTTTTAATGTAGGAGAACTTAGTATTTCTGCAGGTTTTAATACAAACCTAGTCCCTTGTCTTAAAGCAAATCTATTTATTCTTTGTAAAAAACTAGGATCTTTAGTTATATCACTATCAGGTGGTAAATCTTTAACACTTTCATCTACTATATCTTGAATTGCTCTAGCAGTTATATCTCCACCTTCTATTTCTTTAGCTAATCTTTCTGCTGCTTCACTAGGAGGATCTGTTGGATTAGCATTAGGCTTTAAATCTTTAAGCTGTTCTGGTTTTAATACTTCTCTATCAATACCTTCAGGTATTTGAATCTCACTATTATTATCAGCTTTAGTTTGAGCAATCTTAGAATATTTGTTCTTTATACTTTTGTAAGCTTCTGAGCCTACTTCAAAAGTTTTATCACCAGCTACACCTATTATGTTTCCAAAAGCTGCCATTAATGCAACTTCAGATTTATCTATTCTTTCTTTTTCATCTACAGCAATATCTCTAGATTGCTCCGCAATATTAACTAGCCCTTCATAGGCAGCAGCACCTAGTGCTGTTTGGCTAGTTGCACGTTTTGCAAATCCTTTAACTCCTCTACCTACTTTAGATTTATCTAAATTTTTAGATAAACTTTTAGCTACTTGACTGACAGATGCTGTAGCTTTAGGAGATGCTGCTAAAGTTGTAGATAAAATCTTTTGTCTTGCAGCCTTAACTGCTGCTTGTCTCCCTATTACTCCTGGTAAACCTCCAGCAGCTATAGCTATATAAAGACTAGGATCAGTTGCTATATCAAATACTCCTTGTCCAAAAAGCTTTAAGTTTTCTATTCCTTTAGCTTCTGTTTGATTATCAAATATATCTCGTAATTCTCTATAAGAAGCTTTAACTTTTTCAGGAGCATCTTTTAGTAAAAAAGCTCTATTTGTTAAGACAGTTAAATCTAGATCATCTAACATAGCTTCAGCTATATCTTTAGAATAGTCTTCAACATCAGGTAATAAATTATTAGAACTAAGATAGCCAAAAACATTTTCACCTAACTGTTTAACTCTTTTATTTGAGTTAAACTCAGCTATAGACATTTTTCTGCCATCAGGCATAAGACTTTTAGTTTCAGCTATATCTGGTTCATAAGCAGGTGGAGGCTTAATTGACTTTGATTTTTCAATATCAGCTAAATACTTTTGATATTCTTCTTCGGTCATAATATTTGAAGTGAAGGTTTACGTATATAATATGCTTCATCACCTAATAGTAGATAAGGTAATGTAATTGTATCTATTGTTAACTGTCCTGATTCTTCATTTCTTGTAACATTTGTTCCAGCTTTCTCTAAATACTTTACATTTTCTTCTTTTACTATAATAGGAGTTGGAAGTTGTATTTGAATATTAAATATAGATTCATCATCTTTTCTAGTTTCTTTCATTTTAAGAAACATGTGATCTTTTTCATCATCAGAAAGATTTTTAAAGTTACTTTGTATTTGTTTTATGTTAGAAGGATCTTTAATAAAAGAAATATATAACTCTCCACCTATTTTCTTTGTATTAGAAGTGTCTATTGATGCTACTTTAAAATATCTATCTACTCCCATACCTACAACAAAAGGATTAAGATCTATATCAGAGTAATCTATATTAGCTCTTTCTTTGTTTGTAATACCTTGATGATATTTACGCAGTAACTTTCCTAGAGTGTCAGAGTCAGTTAATGCTCCCTCATCATATTCTTTAGCTGCAGCCAATATATTGAAAGCAAGTCCTACTTTTTCTGAATCACTTGGAGCATAATTATCTGCAAATCGTTTTGCATCAGTTAATAAATTACCTAGAGCTAAAGCTCGTACTTGTACGTTTTGTAAGGCTGCTTTAGATAATTGATTTTGTACTGTTGTAGATGTACTACGAGTAGCTGCTGGCATTAGTTGAGTTAATACAGCTTTGGTTTCAGGGGATTGATAAATAGATGAATCAGAAAATAAAGAAGCTGCTTTATTAATAATTTTAGAGCTTACCTTAGCAGGGTCAATTTCTAGCTTTTTTAACTCTTTAGAAGTTATATATTCTTGCCCATCAATTCTAGTTCCAGTTAATTCAATAACTTCTCCCCAGATATTTTTTCTATCTTCTTTAAATTGAACTGGAGTCGCATCCCCAAATGTATCAACATACTTTTTTGTTTCTGCATCACTTGTATCAAAAGTTTTATACTCTTTAGGAATACCATCTTTACCTACTTTGGTTTCAATCATGCTTCTGAGTGTAATAGTCTCTCCAGCCACTTCATGTTCTTTATCTTCATACCTTCTATTTATTAGCCTCATTGCAGGTAAAGGATATTTTTTAAAGAAATCTTCTGACTTTTTAGCTACATTTAGTGCTGTATCAATATTAAGTCCTTGTCTAAATAACTCTAATGCTTTATTTCTTTCTCTAAGAGTTGTTGTATTAGATTGAATAACTGCTTCACTACTAGATTGTCTATCTTCTTTAGTTAAACCACGTTCAGTAATTTTTCTAATTAAAGCATCACCTATGCTCTTTGCGTTAGGATTAGACTTTTTTATTTCATCAAATAAATCTTGAGAAGATTCAAAGTCTTCTCCTGGCTCCGCAGTCAACATACGTTTAGCCTTTAAGTAATTACCATAAATACCCTGAGTAGAATTTTCAGGATTAAAGTCTGCTTTAGCGTAGTCATCTCCGAATAATGTGTGATTAATTAAGTCTTGTCTTAATTTAATTTTGCTTTCGTCATTTATCCAAGGTACATTATTAGGGCCATATTTAGTATTCCAGTTAGGTATAATCTTAGAAAAGAAACCGTCATCAAACCTTTCTTCTGCCTTTTTTCTATAAAAATCAGCGACAGACATACCATTAGCTACAGCTTGATCTTCTATTCCTTGAAAACTTTTTCTTAATTCTGTGTTTCTTTTTGCTAGTCTTTCAGCAATTTTAACTGGCTCTTGCTTTAAGTAGTTTTCATACTTCTTTTCAAATATTTTATCGCCCAGCCTCATAGCTAGGCCAAGTCCAGTTTCTATTAATTGCGCTTTTCTATTACGCCTTCTTGCTCTTCGAAAGCCTTCATCTTGCCTATCAAGTAAGCTTTGTCCTAAACCTTCTATTCCAGTTACTTGTACCATTTATGCTTCCCTCGCTAATAAAGAGCGACCTTCAGGAATTTGTTCTATCTGATCCTCTACACTTTTAGGTATTACACCTTCAGGTATCTTTTGAGTTTCTTTGAATTTATCAAAGCTTTCCATCTTACCAAAAATAACATCTTCTTCTTCTGCTGCATCATCTATACTTTCATCATCGTAGATAACAGGATCTATTAATGCTCTTTCAGCTAGAGCTAATATCATGTAAGTAGTAGGTTCAATTAATCTTAAAAGTAAATCAGGATTCCATAATCCTTCTGTAAA
>MDTD01052824.1_pt1 | contig 13501 bp, 18 predicted proteins | sample 811221 | NCBI WGS metagenome assembly MDTD01 (sample SAMN05326646, study PRJNA326480) | marine metagenome | isolation source: seawater | place: Pacific Ocean: South West | collected 2011
ATCTTTTCTTACATTTTTCATTTTCTCTATTTATTAACTTCTTTTTTTTTATTTCATTTAATTTTTTTTTTTTTATTTCATTTAATTTTTTTTTCTCACTCTCTTCATTTTGTTTTTTTTTTCTTATTTCTTTTCTCAGTGCTCTTTCCCTATATTTATTTGCTTTCCGTTTTTTATTCATATATTAATTTAAATATTTTATAGTATAATCATCAAATTTAATTAGTAACTTAATATCATTTTTATGTTTTTACTTATTTTTCAGTAGTTTTATCTTTTCAAACTTTTTCAAAAAAATATCATATATATTATCATGTCTACAAGATAAACCTGCTATTTTCCCATATCCTGATAATCTATACTTTCCCCGTTTATACAAATCTTCTAAAAAAGGGCTTATAAATAAACATACTGTTTTCTGAGATAAAATGTAATTGTCAGCAAATGTTTTTGAATTATTTCTACTAGTTTCTTTATCTAGGTGTGTTAATATATCATCATTATATATTATATTTTTTTTACACCATATCCCTAAACATATATTGTATATTTCATTATAATCTGAAGTTACAAATATACTATAATTATTAAAACTCTCATCACATTTTTTTTTTATATTTTTTAAAATTATACCTAATCTTCCTGTGATTTCATTACTTTCATTTTTATCACATAAGTAAATATCACCTGTTCTTACCTGTATACCAACTATATTATCTCTATTATTCACTAATTTATTTATTTTTTCATTCAATTTTGGTGTTGGTTTAAATATATCTCTATACAGCATATTATATTCTTCTAATTTTTTATTATAATAGTTTTTATTTCCGTATTTCTTGTATATCTCTTTTACTATACCATGTAAATTTTTAAAGCTTATCTTACTTATATCTATATTTTTCCCTTTCAAGTATGATTTAAGATTTACTGAAAATGAATATGTTCTCAATATATATACTTTCTTCATTTTTGCATCTGTTTTCTCAAAATCATATTTTTCATAATTCATATATTCTTTTATATCTTCCTTTTTCCATAATATATAAAATCTTTTTTCCAGTAATTCTGAAAGTAACTTACACTCAATTATACTCTTTATTCTATCACCTAAACCTCCATTAAATTTATTTTTTCCAACATAGAAAACTAGACTATCTTCATCTCTCTTCTTTCTCTTCTTTCGCCTTTCATCTTCCCTATTTTCCCTTTCTATTCTTCGTTGTTTATTTTTTTTTAATATTAGTTTTAATCTTTTATCTTTTGTCATTAGTTATTATTGATATTTATTTATATTTAACAAATAATTTCATTAATATTTTTACATTATGGCTCCTCTTTATTTCCTTTTATCTCAATTAATCCTAAAAATTCAGACATTTCATCAAGATCATTCATGATTATTTCACTCATTTCCTCAACATTTACTCCATTCTCAAAATTACTTGCATAAGGGAAATCGTGAATATCATCCAATTCTAACCCAATTCTTTCTAAAATTATCCTTCTTACTCCTTCTTTCCAAATTGGAAAATTTTTCTCAAAATAATTACGCTTTTCTTGCATTCTTGTACTTAGTCTTGGACGTAATACCATATGTGGTGCTGGTGCACGACTCATCTTTATTATATATTAACCTATACTTAACATCTTTCAAATTTTTATCAATTTTATATACTAGAACAATTAAAATATTAATAGTTTAATTATTTTATCATATATATAATAAATTATGCCAATTAATTCTCAAAATAAAAAACAAACAAAAAAATACCAAATTAATAGAAAATCCAGAGGTGGTACCCCTTCAAAATCAAAAAAAAAAGTACGATTTTCTTTACCTACACAAAGATCTTATGCGGGCATTGACGGTAAACCAGTTTCTATGAAAAGCAGATCTTCCAGTAAAAAATATACTACACCTCGTTCTAGGAATTCATCTATTCAACAAAGTATCGATCGCTGGAACAAACAAGATAAGATAAATAGAGAAGCCAAGGAAAAAGGTGTTACACCTCGAGCTCTTGCTTCAGTTCCTCTTTCCATTCCTGGATTTAAATCAAGGAGTGAACTATATAATTGGAAAAAAGAAAACGTATTTAAAATTCAACAAGGGGATATTGCAACATTTTACAGAATACCATTGCAAGGGTCTTTATATTTATTATCTAAAGCTTTCAAAAAACATCTTCTATTATTAGTTAAAAAAAAAAATACTGACCAAACCATGTCTATTGGATTCTATCCTGAAAATGGAAATTTTCTTAAAACTACTACTGGTTGGGTCTGGACACCAGACCCTCATGATTTGCCTGGAAAAAAAAAAGTTAAATATTACGACTCTAACGATGATTATATAGAATACCTTATTAACAAACGACAAGCTAAGTATATTAATGATATTCTCTCAAATTCTGATTGTCGACTTAAAGATGGATCATTATCAAGAGGTAAAATTAAAAGAGATCGCTTAGAATGTCCCACTTCAGATTTTAAGTACTCTATTTTCTCCTTCTTTAGAAACAATGTAAAAAATTGTGAGAGTTGGTTACACAATTTATTTCCTAAATTATATGATGATATGTATGGATCTTACGAAGAACAATTAGATAATATTAAAGCATAAAACTAAAATAATTTATTTATTATATCATTTAGAATAAATACTTCATTAAAATAATAATACCAATCAAAATAACTAAAAATTTACAAGTTTCATCCGTATTATTTTCCTGAGGATATGTTTCACATTCCTCAAGTCTTTCATCGTCACTATTATAATCATATTTATATCTCTTGGGGGATAATGATCTTGCCCTTACCCTACTATTCACTCTGATATTTTCACCGTAATTTTTCGAATCTGTATCAAATTTAATTTCCGGTTTATCTTCCGTTATTCTATCCAAATCTACTTCATTCTCATTTCTATCCGGAGACAATGACCTACGCCTCACCCTTTTCCTCGAATATATGTTGTCCAATGCATCTTCGTATTTATCGCTCATTCTATTTTTACATTTACTTATTTACATATTTCAATTTTATTTTCTTTATTTTATTTTTCTTTATTATTTTCATCATCATTTCCCATATCACTTAGCTCTACATAATTACTTCTATCGTCCTTTTTATTACTACTAGTTAATCTTTGAAATAAACTCATTAAACCTCCTCTATTTACTTCTTCTTGATACGTTGTACCTATACCCTCCATATCTTCATCTTTAAAATTTTCAACATTCGTATATGTTAGTGCTTCAACTGATACATCCGGTTTCCCATCATTCGATAACTCTAATAATACATTTATCATATCTTCCATATTATTTATTTCACCACTTAATGATATTATTAAATCTTTTTCTATTTTTGGAAACATATCCCTCAACACATTTATTACAGATTCATCCATAATTCTATTTATAAATTTTTCATATATTATTTACCTAATTTCAAATTTATTCATTAAATTTTAAATTAGACTTTTAATATTTAGATGATTATACAACCATATTTAAATCTTTATTATAGTGACTTGTTAATAAACCACCAACACATTTATTATTTACGCATTTCATACCACTACAACATTTTACTTTCTCTCCACAACTATATCCCCATCTACTACATCTCTTTTTTGAACTAAACCCATATAATAATAATATTACCACTATTATTATCATAATAAATTTAAATAATCTTAATGATATCATTAATATTAATTACAAATATTTAATTTCGTTAATTTCTCATCAATATATTATTAGTATTACTATCATGATTTTACGATTATTTTCATTTAATGATATTAGCGATCACGAAAAATATATGTTAGCTACTTGTATTGGATTTATGTTCATGTATATGTGCTTTACATGTAAAAATATGCTCGATTTTGCAAAAACACCTATAAATAATAGCGGTGATTTAATAATATCTCTTTATTTAACTGTATTTGGATTTTCTTGTTTTTTAAGATCATTACAGCATTTTTTGTATAGGTTAAATAAAATTGATCCTAATAAAGCTCAAAAATTAATTCAATTATTTATGTTATTTATTAATAATCCTAGCTTAATATCACTTGCAAGACCCTTAATTACAAATTAAATTCAATTTAAATTTTTTTCTTTTTTTATATTATGTACAACATATCATTTAAAGATATTGATCAATTTCATACAAAATTTAATACTCCTGGTAATAATATTATTAAAAATGCAATTACTAGCACATCCCTTGAAAAAATACTTATAAATCATGACAAAATTAATCAAACAAATGAGATATTTTCAAAAGAAATACAGACAGAAGTTTCACCTTCTAATCAAAAAAGTAGTGGTAGATGTTGGTTATTTGCTCTCCTTAATGTTATTCGCTTACCAATGATTAAAAAATATAATCTTGATAAACACTTTGAACTTAGTCAAACATATCTTTTTTTTTGGGACAAACTCGAAAAAAGTAATTTTTTCCTACATAATATCATTAAAACAAGAAAACTTGATATTGATCATCAATATGTTCGTCACTTATTAACAGAACCTACTAATGATGGTGGTCAGTGGAATATGTTGAAAAATCTTGTTAATAAATATGGAGTTATACCTAAAAATTACATGAAAGAAACATATCAAAGTTCTAATAGTTATAAATTAAATGATATACTTAATAATAAACTTCGCTTATTCGCCTACCAAATAAGAAATCTCCCTGATAATAATTTTAAACAATCAATTAATCAAAAATTAAAAAAAATGATGACCTACATATACAAACTATTAGTTATTTTTCTTGGTAAACCACCTAAATACGTATCTTGGGAATATTATAGAAAATCTAAAACTGATAAAAAAACATATAAAAAATTACCTAAATTAACACCAAAACAATTCTATCAAAAATATGTTCCATTTAATGTTAATGACAAAATATGTTTAATTAATACTCCTCACAAACTCCGCCCTTTTAATCAACTTTATAATATTAAATTCTTTGGTAATGTAGTTGGTGGAGAAAATACTAATTATATTAATTTACCTATATCTCACTTGAAAAAATATACACAAGCATCAATTAAAAATAACGAAGCTGTATGGTTCGGTTGTGATGTTGATAAGTTTTGTAGTACTAATCTTGGTATTCTTGATATTGATGCATTTGATTATGATAATGTTATTGGCAATGTTCCCGACATTCAAAAAGGCGATAAACTATTATATCATGATAGTTTTGTAACACATGCAATGACTTTTAAAGGATATAATCTTAATGGTAATTCAGTTGATAAATGGCTTGTAGAAAATTCATGGGGTAAAAAAACTGGTAATAATGGTAATTTTATTATGACTAATAAATGGTTTGATAATTATGTATATGAAGTTGTCATTGATAAAAAATATGTTGATCCAAAATTACTTTCTATTTTAACTCAAAAACCAATTGAATTAGAACCATGGGATCCTATTGGAAATCTTCTTATCTAACAAAATAACCAACATGTATTTTTCTTTTCTATTTCCTCACTTTCTCCATACTTAAATGGAAATTTATTTGATTGTTTTCCATTTTTCATTGATGTTGTTATATCATTACATCTTGTATATATATCTCCCGTCGATAGCTGCGGTATATTTTTATTCTTTTCATATACTATCTTCTCCAATATATTTTTTGTATCTGTAAAACAATAATTTATAGCATCTGCCCTATCACTCACTGCCCCTTCTTCTATACTTTTAAATACATATTTATAAGAAGAATGTTCTGTTACTAAATCCATTATTTTATCAAAATCAACTGTTATATCTCCACTTATACCATCCACTAATAACTCATATCTATGACTATTTATATCTTTTTCTGTTGCTAACTCTTTATCACTTCCATCTACCAGAGCTATTATTGTAAATATCATAAATATTTTCATCCTCTCCTTACTTTATAATTTTTTTACCCTTATCTCTTCAATTTTTTATAAATATGTTTAAATTTAACCATATTTATAATAATATTATCATTTTATAGCTATTTAATTATTTACTTGTGATTTGTAAAAGTATAAAGCTGCAACACCACCTAATACTTGTGCTGCTACGTATGGTAAGTAATCTGAACTTGACATCTTATTACCTAACATCATCATTGTACTTACTGCTGGGTTAAAGTGACCACCTGAAATATTTCCTCCAAAGAATATTACTGCTGCTAAAGCTAAACCGATTGGGAATCCCGCTAAACCTGTCTTTCCTGCTGCACCAAATGCAGTATTCATTATTACAGCTAAGAAAACAAATGTTCCTAAAAATTCAACTACGTATTTTAACATTTATATAGTATTACATAACAAAAAAATTTATTTAATTTTAGTTTATTTTTTTTTATTATCATCCTTAATTTTATTATCTATTCTAATAATAGATATGACATTTGATTATAAACAACATGTAAGAAAACCAAATGAACTTGGTGCTGGAAAAGGTGGAAGTGTTTCAACTATGCTCCGTGATGTCAATGCTTTTCAATATTATATGGATTGGTTAAATAAAGGTCCTCCTGTTGGTGAAAATTATTTTTTCCAATCTGGTACATGTGGTCCAAAGAGCTCACTTATTTGTAGAGGTCAACCAAGGTGGATATATGTACGTAATATACCTACTGGTCGTATATCATGTACTAACACTAAGTATAAAAATATTCGTGGTATCATTCCCGGTCTTTTTGAAGATGTTGATGATATTGATTTTATACCTACTATTAATAATTTTAATGGAAAAGGATCTGCTGTTAATGATAAATGTGTTCTTAGAAAAGCTCTCGTTGGTAATGCTGGTAAACAATATTATATTCGTAAATGCTCTCCACCAGATACTTACCCAAAATGCTATCTCGAACTTTTTAACTCCAAACCAAAACCTTCTTCTTTCTTCTCTTCCCGCAATCTCTCTCTCATTATTATCGTCCTTTTTATTTTTCTCATTATTAAATTTTTTAAATCCTCTAATTAATTATCTCATTATATTTTAATATGCATTCTAATCTATTATTAATTATTATATGTCTCCTCTTACTTTTCCTTTTATTTAAAAAAAGGAACCTTGAAACATTTAGTTCTGCAGATGAAATGGTCCGGAAATATTTTGGACCTCGCTATATTCTCTCTCAACATATTAAGGATCCAAAAAAAATGGGTATCCGTCCTGCAGATGATGTCGGACAAGTTATTGGAAACACTATCGGTATGATTAAATATGCTAATAATATGACTTTTTCTCCCCCTCTCGGTCAAAATTTCTTTATTAATAGTAATATTGAATGTGATAAACAAAAAAGTCACCCACAATGTAAAGGTAAAGAAAAATGGATATATGTCCGAAATAAACCTACTGGAACTAATAAGTGTCTTCGTGGTGCTGGTATTCGTCTTCCTGGTAGCTCTCTCAAAGGTCTTGCTCCCGGTATGATTGAAGATGCTCTCGATATTGACCCTCTTACTATTATGAAATCTTTCGCTAATAGAGGTTCTATCGGCTCTAATGTCTGCTTCCCACGTACTGAAAAAGTCGGATATGGTAATCGTATGAGATATCAAACTAAATGTTCCCCTAAAAAAACTGGTGGTATTTGCGAATTGATTGCTAATTTTTAAATTTTTTCCACTTTCTTTAATTTATTATCTATATATTAATATAACTAATGAAATTCATTATCATTTTAATATCTTTTATTCTTCTTATTTCTCTTTTCTCTGATAACAAAGAACATTTTAAACAAAAATGTATTAGAATTACTCCTCTTCCAAAAGGTTCTATAATTAAACCTACTAAATCTAACTTCATTACTGATCGTATCGGACAAGACTACCATTATCCTAATTATATTACCCCTCCTGGTCATTTTGGTGTTAGTAGTAAAGGTAACATTTCAACTCTTTTTAAAAATATAAATGCATCTGTACAATACGGTAAATATCTCAATATCTCTCCTGTTCTCGGAAATAACTATTTCATTAATGCTGGTAAATGTGGTAAATCTAGCTCACCCGAATGTAAAGGTAAAGATAAATGGATATATGTTCGTAATATACCTACTGGTAAAATCCCATGTATTAATCTCCCCACACCATTTAAAGGTCTTATTCCTGGTGTTATGGAAAGTGCTACTGATCTTGACCCCGCTAAATTACTCAAAAGTATGGCTGGGAAAGGCTCTGGATCCACCAAATGCTACTCAAGAACTGAACTTGTCGGTCCATCTACATGTATGAAAAAACAAACTAAATGTTCTGTCCCTGATACTAAACCCTTTTGTTTTGGTTTTTAATTTAAAATTGATTTCATACTTATCTCTCTTTTAATTCATGCTTCAACAAATTAATATTGATTGGATAGATTCTCCTAAACATAATCCTCATTTCGTCTCTATTAAAACCTCTCCCCTTCATAATAAAGGCGCATTCTCTAACTCATTCATCCCTCAAAATACTTTCCTCGGTCACTATATGGGTCGTATTTCCACCCAATTTATTACTGGACCATACGTTTTCCATTCTAAAAGAAATAATAATGTTGTCTCTATTGATGCCTCCGATATTAACTATTCAAATTGGACAAGATATATGAACTGTAGCTTTTCTCATCAATCTGAAAATGTTACCCCTTTCTTTCTCACTAATAAAGAACATTATATCAAAAATACTCAAACTATTAATCTAGAAGGATATATTGTATTCTATGCTAAAAAAGATATTCAACCTGGTCAAGAACTTCTCTATTATTATGGTGATGCATATGCTAAACTACTAAATATTACTTATAAATTATAAATCATTATTCTTAATTTTTTTTTCTGTAGAATACATATGAATCAAATTCTCAAATTATTTAAAAAAAATTATATTAATCAAAAACCCTTACTTGTTATACCTATATTTTACATACTCTTATTTATTATTGATTATTTAGGTATAATGAATTTATTCGGAGAAAATTACATGAGAAGACTTATTAATATGTGTAGAAGAAAGGACCCTTTAACATATGAAAAAAAATTAAAACCCTTTTGTCAGAAATATGAAAAAATGGTCAGCAATGATGATATTCGTAAATTACAGAGTATCAAGTTAAAAGATAAATTAGATATTCCCTGGATTTCTAGAACAAATACTACAACAATATATTATAAGGATTTAAGTAAGCATGAAAAAAAATACATTGATAATGTAAAAGAAAAAATTAGAAAAAAATATGAAAAAAAAATAGGTAAAAAATTATACGATATTAAAAATAATACAACTAATATTTATGTTTATCGAGGAAAAAATTCAAAACACTTATGGCATGTTGACCCACAAAATGTAAATACTATCTATAATTGTATTTTATGTATTAAAAGAGAAGGAGAAATAAGTCCTTTACAATGTAAAGACAAATATAAAAATGTAGACTCTGTTCATTTCCAACCTGGTGATTGTGCTCTTTTTAATGGTGGTACTACTATACACCAAGTTCCTCCTAATAATGATCCACATTCAAAAAGAATTGTTTTATCTTTAGCATTTACAAGTGAAAAAAAACTAATGCTTAAAAATAAAAAAAAAGAATTTGATGGGAAAAATATGTGTACCTATATTGGTGGTGGTTCACAGATTTTTAATATTCTTAAACTAATTTTTGCAACATTCATTATCACTTTTATTTTATCAAAAGTATCAAATGTAACTTTATTATCACATACATTTCTATTTGGTTACATACTTCTAATATTTATTTTAGTTAAATATGTCCCACTCTATTTCAATACTGGGATTGGATCTGGAAGACCTTCTTCTATTATTCATAATTTTACAATATTATTTGCGATTATCTTATTTACTTTAAATATTAAAGGTGGTTTATTATTCGTTAGTTATTTTTTATTAACTGACCAATTATTCCCAAGTTCCTGGGTTGCATATGATTAAATTTACAAAAATAAACATTTACTATTTTTTATTTGTCTTCCGTTCTCCATAAAATATAATATACAAAATATTTACTGCCAACTAATTTTGTATCTTATAAACATTCCTTTATTATAAATTATTCAACTATAATCCAATTATCTAATTTCGGATTTAAAAACATCTCTAACAGTATTACATCAATATTAAAATTATAGTTGACAGTGTTTGCAGCATTGACAATACCTTTACACTATTAGATAATGGATATATATCTCCATATCCTAATGTTGTTCCTGTTGTTACTGAAAAATAAAGTCGGTCAAAAAATTTCTGCATCATTGATGGTTTCACTTTTTCAACATCTAACTCTTTTTCCTCCACATCTTCCTTCACCTTTTTTGTTGTGTCATCTATTACCTTCTCTTCTTTCTTTGTTCCTTTCACCACATTTCCACCTTCATAGTTATTGTAATTGTATTCACTTTTCATATTAAATCTCTCTTTTATCTCCTTTTTTATTTTATCTTTTAATACTTCCTCTTTTATCATCTCTTGAATATTATTTATTCCTCCAAAATTTGTATCGTCAAATATCATATATAATAATGCAAATACAAATATTAATACCATCAGTAATATTATTTTCGGTTTAACATTTCCTATCTTCTTTAATATCTCCTTCTTCATTATATTTATTTAACATTTTTTTTTTCAGTTTTATATAAAAAGCGATTGCTTTTGGATGACATTTTATCTTCTTTATATCATACTGTTTTATATATAAACATTCTGGATTTCTTACTCTTGATAATGCTACATATACTTGTCCATATTCAAATATTTCCTTTATATCCACTTCCACTAAATCTAATGTTGATCCCTGAATTTTATGTATTGAACATGCCCATGCTAATTTTAATGGTATTTGTTGTTTACTTATTTTATATTTATCTTCATCTCTTATCCAACTATTCCAATCCACTATTTTCTCTATTCCATGTAAAAATCTTACAACTGGTAAATCTCCTTCAAATCCTCTTACTATTCCTCTTGAACCATTCACTAATCCCTTCTTCACATCCAAATTTATTAATAACATTACTTGTGCACCCACTGCTAACTCCAACTCCTCTTCATATTGTAAATTCTTATCCATCATTCTACTATGATATCCCGACTCCGACTCTGCATATTTATCATAATCTTTTATCTCTATATCCGTTCTACATTTATATTTTTTTACATTCTCTCCTAACTTCTTCAACTCCTCCTTATTTATTTTACTCACTTTATTATTATACGCATATAATCTTGTCGGTTTTATACTATTTTCTTCATCTAACTTCCTATTACTACATTCCTCTAATAATTTCAACGTCTTTTCTCTTACTATTCCAAATCTTATCTCATTTAAACATTTACAAAATATCTTATCTTTCTGTCTTACTATCTTCTTCATATCAACCACATTCTTAAATGTATCATCCCACTTCCTCGACTCAAAACAAAATTCACTTCCACATGGTGGTAACTGACACATATCACCTAATACACATATCTGTAATCCTCCCCACATCCTACTATTTCCTCTCATTATCCTACTTATCTCCTCCATCTTCTCAAACAAATTCTTATCCATCATCGATATCTCATCTATCACTAACACCCTCGTATTTTTCCATCTCTGTTTTGCATATCTACTCTTCTTTATCTGTTTCACCAACTCACTTACACTCTCCTCTCCTAATCCTATTCCCGCCCATGAATGTAATGTATTTCCATTTATTAAATATGCTGCACATCCCGTCATCGCTGTTATTCCCACTTTCATCTTCATCAAATAACAATACTCTCGTATTTTCTGTATTAAATATGTCTTTCCCGTACCTCCCGGACCTGTTATTACCACATTCTCACCCTTCCTAAATACCTCCATCCCCCTCTTCTGATCCTCCGTTAACCCTTCTTCATTTATATAGCTACTTATCGATAATGTATCTAAATATATGCTTTCCATTATATTTATATACACATTTATACTTTATATTTATATTATCTTCTTTTTTTCGTCTTCATTCTTCTTCTCTTCCCTCCCATCTCCTTCTTCCCCTCATTTACCATCCTCCCTAATCCTCCTGATATCCCCCTATAATCTTCTATTATCCCTCCTGTCATCTCCTCCAATTTCCTCCCTGTTCTTATATCCTCTCCCACTACCCTCGATACTACTCTTTCCACTCTATCTGTCACCTCTCCACACCTTATCTGATAATCCATCACTACCCTCTGTAACAAATAATAATCTAAATATAACCCCTCTAAATCCTTATGCTTCTCCACATAACTCTTCGATAATTTTACACAATTTTTCACTAAACTATTCACCTTATTTAAATCCACCTCTATATCTCCTCCTCTTCTTATCTTATATGTCCTCCTCCTCCCTCCTTCCAATAACCTTTTAAATACTCCTGATACACTATGTCCTAACTCTTTCATCTTACCAAATACTTTCTCTTTCACTTTCCTAAACTTCTCTCCAAATACTTTCGGAAATACACTCGATAACCCCTCCGATATCTCCGTGTAACTCTTCAATATATCATCTGTCTCCATCTTCAACTCCTCTATCTTCTCCGCCTTTACTAAACTTTTATCCAACTTATTTATCGTCTCCTTCCATACAACTGCTAACTTCACTGTCGTCTTATCACACCACTCACTATAATGCATTATCACTCTTTCCAATAAATAATAATTCAAATATAACTCCTCCATCTCCCTATGTTTCTTCTTATACGCTTCCGATATCTCCCTACAATCTCCTACCCTCCTCATCAATTCTTCCTCTACTTTTCCCCCTCCTTTTCTCTTTCCCATCCTCTACTATAATTACTATATTCTTATATTTTAATTATAGTCCCTTAATATTTTCATTTTAATATCTCATTTTTTCATTGTCCTCTTTTTCATACTCTTCCTATTCTTTCTTGTTCTTCTTCCCAAAACTCTTCCCGCACTCATCGGTAATAACGCTATTTTTACCTTATTTTTCCTCTTCATTCTCCCCCCACTTACATCTTGTATCCTCTTCAAATTATGCACTATCTCTCCATCCTTATCACTCCATTCTAAGTAACTTGAACTCTTTACTATATTTATCGGTTTATCTTCATCATCTTTCTTTAATACTAATCTTAATCTTTTAAAATTATTCTTTAAATATTTACTGTTCTTTATCATCTCTTCATTACGTGGATAATATACATACGTTTTTTTTAAATAATCATTATATCCTTTTTTATCTTGTTGACCCTGTAATCCTTTTACTTCATCATCTGTTTTTTCCACCACTTCAGCGCCGTCTGACTTCAATTTTATCAGTTTTTTATCTCTATCATCTATATATGCTATTTCAAATTTAGGAAATTTACCATCTTTATCTTTATTGAATGCATTAATTGCAGTAGATAGTTTACTATGTGCATTTCCTCCCTTTGCCTTTTCTGAATCTTGAGTCGCATCCATCGCAAATAAATCCCCTGCCTTTACTTC
>MDTD01044189.1_pt1 | contig 13500 bp, 12 predicted proteins | sample 811221 | NCBI WGS metagenome assembly MDTD01 (sample SAMN05326646, study PRJNA326480) | marine metagenome | isolation source: seawater | place: Pacific Ocean: South West | collected 2011
GCCAATTTGCCAGTAAAGATGTTGACCAACTTCTAATTCAGCAAAATTTGTAAACAGATAACTAAAATTCATTTTAATTTAAAAATTGAGATAAATTTAATATTTAAAACTTATCTAGGAACGTGAAAAATAAAAAAGCATAGCAGGCTTATAAAAGAAGAAGCCCATTATTGCTGGGAATATTTCAATTAGATCATTTCCACTTGCAAATATAAAAAGACATATTGGCAATAGTAATTGAACCTTAGAAACACCTAATGAATTCTTTCCTAAATTTCCTATACTTTTAGCAAGTAATCTTAGGTAAAAGATTCCAGTGATAGAACCTATAAAAAGACTTAATCCAAATGAAAAATTAATCAACAAACAAGAAACGATAGAAACAATAATTGAAAGAATTAGTGTTAAACAAAAAATCGCTAATTGTAATGAGAAATAATCTTCACTAAAAGAGAAAAATAAAGACAATTGCTTAATAATTGTCAATTCCTTTTTGATTACGCTTGAATCATCAAAAGAGCAGGAAAGTTCTGAATTCTCCTTGAGAAAATTTTTAACATTTTTTTTGTTGGAGCTCACAGTTGTGAACATAACTCACCCTTCCTTTTGAGAATTTATAAGTATATAAACTCACGGAATCTATCACGAAGTGGTGCCGTTTAGCTAGGGTTTTTAAATTAAATTGCTAATTCTTAAGATTTATTCTTAATATAAAACTAAAATAAATTATTATTTTTACATAAATTTATAAATTTATAAATCTAAAATTTTAATTAAAAGGTTGGCGAAACTATAGATTTAACGTCTCAATAGAGAATATGTCAAGAAAAAGTTGAAGAGTAAGGTAAAAGTTCATAAGTACTCAAAAAGACCAGCAGATAGGGGAGTATTTTTTTTAAAAAACGAATCAATCGATCACCTTAACACAATATTACCCTTACCTATTAAGTTATGGCCTTTTGAAGGAAAACTTTTATTTTTCTTACTAGGTTTTTGGTGTATTTTAGGTTTATTAATTTTAGGATCAGCAAGTTGGTGGGTAGCAGATAAAACTCTAGGCGACTGGGCTTATTTTCTTAAAAGACAACTTTATTGGTACGTACCAGGTTTAACAATATTTTCTATTTTATTACAAACGAACATTAGAGATCTTTTAAAAATTTCAAAACCTATTTTCTATATTTTAACTTTGCTTATAGGAGCAACAATTTTATTTGGCAGTAACATTAATGGTTCCACAAGATGGCTTATTCTTGGTCCCATATCAATACAACCATCAGAACTTATTAAACCATTTTGTATTTTAGAAGCCGCAAATTTATTTGCACATTGGAATTTAATCAAAAATGATATAAAAATTATCAAATTAACTAGCTTTTGCATACTTATTTTCCTAATAATGAGGCAACCAAACTTAAGTACTGCGGGTCTTATTGGTATGCTGTTTTGGGTAATAGCTTTATGTGGAGGAGTTAAGATAAGATCCCTAATATCAGTTGCTGGATTTGGAGGAATTAGTGCTTATATAAGTGTTATGAATAATTCTTATCAGATGACAAGGATACAATCTTTTAGAAATCCATGGAATGATCCCACCGAAAGTGGATATCAACTTATTCAAAGCTTATTAGCGATTGGTTCAGGAGGTTTATTTGGCCAAGGATTTGGATTATCTATGCAGAAATTACAATTTTTACCATTCCAGCATACTGATTTTATTTTCGCTATTTATGCTGAAGAATTTGGATTACTAGGTTCAATGCTTCTTATGGTTTTTTTAACTGCATTTTGTTATTTAAGTTTAAGAATTGCTTTAAGATGCAGAAATAATTATACAAAGTTAGTAGCCACTGGATGCGCAACTTTGTTAATTGGTCAATCATTAATTCATATAGCTGTTACTACTGGTTCTATACCTACAACTGGATTACCATTACCTTTTATTAGTTATGGAGGAAATTCTTTAGTAGCCTCAATATCCATTGCTGCTATTTTATTGAGATGCTCTCTTGAATCAACTGGTTTGGTTGGCACTCTTCGTGCACGAAAGACTATGAATTAGGTAGAATCAGTAAAGTCATAATTAAAAGCCTTCGAAGCTAACCTTGTTATTTCTGATTTAGCCCAAAAGGGCAATCTCCTTATGGAGCAGGCAGTCAATAGTCCTGGACCTTTAACGTTTATCTTTATTTTTGCTGCTGGATTGTTAACAAGCCTAGGCCCTTGTTCTATATCTCTTTTACCAATAACGGTTGCGTACATAGGTGGATCAGAAAAGAAAGAAAATCAAATAAAAATTTTAAGTTTTTCTAGCGGGGTTATTATTGCTTTTGTCTTTTTGGGAGTTTTAAGCGGTTTTTTAGGAAAAATATATGGTCAATTACCCCATATTTTCACAATTAGTATTTCAATTTTTGCAATATTAATGGGACTAAATCTCCTAGGTATTTTTCAAATACAACTTCCAAATAGTCCTAATTTAAAATTCATTGAAGAAAGAGTCCCCCCATTTATAGCACCTTTATTTACTGGAATAGCTTTTGGTCTTGCATCTTCTCCTTGTATAACCCCTGTTTTGGCTACTCTTATAGGCTGGGTTGCTCAAGCAGAAAATCCAGTTATTTCAATTATCTTTTTATTCTTTTTTGGACTTGGTCAAGTTGTACCTCTAATCATTATTGGTTTTACTACAGATAATTTAAAGAAATTATTAGAATTTAGAAGATTTAGTCAATTTATACCTATTTTAAGTGGTTTTATTTTAATTTCTTTAGGCACTTTAAACATTATTTCTAATTGGATTTAAATGGGTTTCCTCAATAGATTAATTATTAATATTTCTTCTTTAAAATTTGCTATCTCTCTTTTATTATTTATAGCCTTTGCAAGTGGAATAGGTACTTTTATTCCGCAAGGTTTGGGAAGTAAAGAATACCTTGAAACTTACAATATAAATCCAATTCTTGGCTTGATTGATGGTAATAAAATTTTATTACTAGAATTAGACCATGTATATAAAAGTAGCTGGTTCATATTATCCTTATTTCTGCTTTGTGTTTCACTGGCAAGCTCAAGTATTCGAAAACAAATTCCAACATTAAAGGCTTCTTTACAATGGTTAGATTATGACAATAAAGATAAGTTTAATAAACTTCAATTAACTAACAAATGGGAAGAATCTGAAAATAGTCAAATAATTAATAATGCTAGGAATATACTGAAAAAAAAAGGTTGGAATATTCAGAGTAATGAAAATAGATTATCTGCCAGAAAAGGTGTTTTTGGCAGATTGGGCCCAATACTAGTTCATACTGGTCTGATACTACTTTTAATAGGTTCGGCATATGGAAATTTCAGTAGAAAATCTTTAGAGGAATTTTTAATATCTGATGAGAGTTTAGATTTAATAAACGATATATCTAACGAAAGATTTTCTCTTAAATTAAAAGATTTTAAGATTGAAAGGGAAGACGATGGAATTCCAAAACAATTCACTTCAAGCATAGAGATTACTCAAAATAATTCAAATGAAAAAATGCAAAAAACAACTCAGGTTAACCATCCATTAAGATATCGAGGAGTGACTATTTACCAGGCTGATTGGGCTATAAATAATATTATTATTGAGATAGATAATTTACAGTACCAATTTAATTTGAAACCAATTCCAGAAATTGGAAATCAAATTTGGGGTGTTCTAATAGAACTAGGAGAAAAGATAAGAAAAAATTATTTATTAGCTATTGACAATGAAAATGGACCTGTAAAAATTTTTGATATTGAAGACTTTACAGAATATGATCTTTATTTGGATGAAAAAAATACTGAAATAAATGCATCAAAAATAAAGTTAGTAAAAATAGTCCCTAGTAGTGGATTAATTATTAAAAGTGATCCTTCAATTCCAATAGTTTATTTTTCATTTTTTCTAATAATATGCGGTGCTAGTTTAAGCATAATTCCAACAAAACGGATTTGGATTTTAAAGGATATAGAAACAAGCAATATTTATATTGGAGGCTTATGCAACAAAAACCTATCGGGCTTTGAATTAGAATTTAATGATCTTTCCAAAGTTATAAAAAACCCTAATTAATTTTCTCACCATGAGTTAATTCTAATTTCATTGATACATTACCTCTAGGGTTGAAATCTGCAGTTAAATAAATCCATTGAGGATCAGCTGCAATTATGAAATCATCCATAATTTTATTGATAACCTCTTCATGAGAGATTCTTTGATCTCTAAATCCGTTAATATAAAGTTTAAGCGACTTGAGCTCGTAGACTTTGTCCTTAGGTTGATATGTAAGCCTTAATTTAGCAAAATCAGGATATCCAGAGAAAGGGCATTTGCAGGTAAATTCAGGTAAATCAATTATGATTTGATACATCCTTGATTTATTTGGATTTTCAAAACAAATGATTTTTGAATCAGAAATTATTCTTTCGCCATAAAGTGGCCTAACAGTATTTTGGTTGAATTCTTCATTCATTTTTTACATATATCTTATTTAAAGAGATTTAATCTCTTCTAAGTATTACAAATCAATAACTCAAAAACCATAAAAATCTTATTTTGTATCAACGAGTACAATTCATTAACCGTTTAAAAGGCTTAATAAACATATAGTTTTAATATTTTAATGGACATTTGCATTACTAACATTGACAACGAATCAAATAAATCGTTGAAGCCTATAAGTGTCCATGGGATGTTATGGCTTCAAACTCATTTTGAAAATTGTCAATGGGAAGCCTTAGCAGCAAATAAGGTAATTATTTCAGAAAGTGATGCAAGATTTTTATGTAAAGATGCATCTTTAGCTGGTATTCAAATAAAATCAACTTCCGATATATCAATTTTGGATGTTTCACCAAAAACTAATTAATATATAATTGATATAAATATAACTATGAAAAAAATTGAGGCGATTATTCGTCCATTTAAATTAGAAGATGTAAAAGTCGCACTAGTCAATGCTGGAATCATAGGTATGACAGTAAGTGAAGTTAGAGGCTTTGGAAGACAAAAAGGTCAGGTAGAGAGATATCGGGGTTCAGAATTCACTGTTGAATTTTTACAAAAGCTAAAAGTTGAAGTTGTTGTAGAGAATGATAAGGTCAATTCTGTTATAGAAGCTATTGCCGAAGCTGCTAAAACAGGTGAAATTGGAGATGGTAAGATTTTTATCTCACAAGTTGATTCTGTAATTAGAATAAGAACTGGTGAAATAGATAAAGAAGCACTTTAAATATTTAGTGTTTGTTTTACTAGTTGATTTAGAAATTTATCACTGACTGGAAATTCTATAATTTTTCTTTTACTAAACCAAATTAAATATTCACGATTTCCAGCAGGGCCAGCTAACGGAGATGCAATTAAACCATTAATTTCCCAACTTAAACTTTTCATTGCTTCTATTGTAGATTTTAGTGCTGAAATATGATAGATAGGATTTCTTACGACTCCCCCTTTACCAATACATTCTTTGCTTAATTCAAATTGAGGTTTTATAAGAAATATCCCTTCAAAGAAATTTTTATTAAGTAAATTCTCTATAGGCTTTAATACTAGTTTCAATGAAATGAAAGAAAGATCTGCTACTACAAAATCTGGCATTGGCTCTTCTTTAGAGAAAATATCTTCAGACTTGATATATCTCAGGTTAGTTCTTTCAAATAGTTTTACCTTTGGGTTATTCCTAATCTTCCATGAAGTTTGTCCATATCCAACATCAATTCCATAAATCCTTTTAGCTCCTTGCTGAAGTAAGCAATCTGTAAAGCCACCTGTAGAAATTCCAGCATCAATACAGATTCTGTCCTTAACATTGAGAGAAAACTTTTCAAAAGCCTCAGATAATTTTCCTCCTCCTCTAGAAACAAATTTAGGATCAGCAGTAATAATTAATTGAGACTCTTCAAATATTTGTTGCCCAGGTTTATCCAATACCTTTCCATTTTTATCCTTAACTTTACCTGCAAGAATTATTCTTTGAGCTTTTTGACGAGATTCAGCCAAGCCTTTCGAAAATAAATAAATATCTAATCTAGTTTTCTTATACATCTACATAAAATAAAGAACTAATTTTGTAATGAAAAATTTACTATTTTCAAAAATTTTTAACCATAAAACTGCTAGCTTTAATTATATCTAAAATTTAAAAATTATTTGCATTAAGTAATAACAAGATTATTTTCTAATGAAATTAAGATTAATTCATTGAAAACATATATTAGATCTAAAACTTTTATTAAGATTTCAAAATCTTACGATAAGATTTAATAATGAGACTTCTAAAAATTTAGCAAGTTAGAAGAAATAGCTATAAAGTTTAAGTGTAAATTAAAAAAAGATAGTGATTGAACGTTACACATTGCCTGAGATGGGTCGTATATGGACTGAAGAATCAAAATTCCAAAGTTGGTTAGAAGTAGAAATTGCTGCTTGCCAGGCAAACTTTGAATTAGGAAATATCACCAAAGCAGATTTAAACAAAATCAAATCAAAGGCAAATTTCACATCAGAAAGAATTAAAGAGATCGAGAAAGAAGTTAAGCATGATGTAATTGCATTCCTTACAAATGTGAATGAGTATGTCGGCGATGCTGGAAGATATATACATGTAGGGATGACAAGCAGTGATGTTCTTGATACAGGCTTATCTTTGCAAATGAGAGATTCATGCGAATTATTAATTAAAGAAATCAAAAAACTTGAAAATACTGTTAGAGGAATGGCAAGTAAACATAAAAGCACAATAATGATTGGAAGATCTCATGCAATTCATGGAGAGCCAATTTCTTTTGGATTTAAATTAGCTGGATGGTTAGCTGAAATAATAAGAAATAAAAAAAGGTTAATTTCATTAAAAGATTCAGTGTCTATCGGTCAAATCAGCGGAGCTATGGGTACTTATGCAAATACGAATCCAAAAGTTGAAGAGATTACGTGCGACATTCTCGGGCTAAGCCCCGATACAGCAAGTACACAAGTTATTTCTAGGGATAGACATGCAGATTATGTTCAAACAATTGCCTTAGTAGGGGCATCTTTAGATAGATTTGCTACAGAAATAAGGAATTTACAGAGAACAGACGTTCTAGAAGTTGAAGAAGGCTTTACCAAAGGTCAAAAAGGTAGTTCAGCAATGCCTCATAAAAGAAATCCTATTAAAAGCGAAAGAGTAAGCGGTTTATCAAGAATTCTAAAAAGTTATGTCAATACAGCGTTAGAGAATGTCACTCTATGGCATGAGAGAGATATTAGTCACAGTTCCAATGAAAGGATTATGTTACCAGATGTATCTATATGTCTACATTTTATGTTGAGTGAAATGACTGAAATTATAGAAAACTTAAAAATTTACCCAGAAAATATGCTCAAAAATATGAACATTTACGGGGGAGTGATTTTCAGCCAAAAAGTCTTGCTTCTTCTTATTGAAAAGGGTATATCTCGAGAAGAGGCTTACAAGCTAGTCCAAAAAAATGCACATCTTGCATGGAATACTGAAAGAGGTAATTTTAAAGAAAATCTTGAAAATGATAAATCTGTTATGAATCTAGTCAATAATTCTGAATTAAATAAATGTTTTGATCCTTCAAACCATCTAAACAATTTAAATGTAATATGGGATAAGTTGGATATTTAAAGGTTGAATTCTTTAAATAGTTGACTAATAATCCCTTGTTAAAATTTTGATGAAAAGAAATTTTAGGATAGAAAAAGATAGTATAGGATCAATAAAAGTCCCAAAACAGGCACTATGGGGAGCTCAAACTCAAAGATCAATAGAAAATTTTTCTATAGGTAGCGAATTAGTACCAATTAAGTTAATTTATGCAATTACTTTGATAAAAAAAGCTGCAGCGATTGTGAATCACAATTTAGGTTATCTTGATATAAGAAAGAAAGAACTAATAATAAGCAGTTGCAATGATATTCTTGCGGGCAAGCATGATGCACAATTTCCATTAAAAATCTGGCAAACAGGGAGTGGTACTCAAACAAATATGAATGTAAATGAAGTTATCGCAAATATTGCGTCTTTAAGACTTAAATCGGAATTAGGTACTTATAAAGATCTGCATCCTAATGATGATGTAAATAAGTCCCAGTCTACTAATGATACTTTTCCTGCTGCAATTCATATAAGCGTGGTACTTGAAATTTTTAATTCATTAATTCCCTCAATAGAAAAATTAAATATGTCTCTAGATAGAAAAAGTAAAAATTGGAATAATTTAATTAAAATTGGTAGAACACATTTTCAAGATGCTGTACCAATAACGTTAGGTCAAGAGATTTCTGCATGGTCAAAACAAATTAAAGATGCAAAATCATCAATTATCTTAAGTATCTCAGAACTTTATAATCTGCAGATTGGCGGGACTGCAGTTGGCACTGGAATTAATTGCCCTAATAATTTCAGTGAAGAGGTTATAGAAATTATTAAGGATGAAACTAAAATTGAATTTGTTAAATCAATAAATCATTTCGCTCTAATGGCCTCTCATGATCGTTTAGCAAATGTCATGAGTCAATTAAAGAATTTGGCAAGTTCTTTATTTAAGATTTCCAATGATATAAAGATATTATCATCAGGTCCAAGAGCTGGAATCTTTGAACTCATTATCCCTAGAAATGAGCCAGGAAGTTCAATTATGCCTGGCAAAGTCAATCCTACTCAATGCGAATCACTTTCAATGATATGTACTCAAATAATGGGACTTGAAAATGCAATAACTATCGCAAATTCAAGTGGAACATTGCAGATGAATGAATATAAACCATTAATAGCTCTAAATCTTTTAACGAGTATCAAATTATTAAATGAAGCTATAGATAACTTTAGGATTAGATTAATTGATGGAATGATGCCTAATTATCAATCTATAGAATTTAATTTAAAGAATTCTCTAATGCTCATAACAGCTTTAGTTCCTAAGATAGGTTATGAGAAGTCTGCTGAAATTGCTAATCTTGCATTTAAAGAATCGGCAACTCTCAAAGAAGCAACTTTAAAATTAGGGTACTTAGAAGAAAAAGAATTTGATGAAATCATGAAAATAGATGAGATGATTTAATTTATTCATTTTTAATGTCATTATCTAATCTTTCTATTGCGGGATTAATATTTCTCTTTTCAGATATTTCTAATAGATCATTAGATTCTGATACTGGAAATCTGTTTATCGCTTTTAAAGCCAATTTTGCATTCTTTTTAACTTTATTACTGACTCCTATACAATATTGAATTTGTGAAAGCAAATCTATTGTTCTTCTAATAATTCTTACAACATCTCCTTGATCCAAAGAAGTATTAAAAATTAACTCTTTCCATTTTTCACCCCTAGCCCATTGAAAAACTATTCCAGTTAAATCTTTTTCCAAGAAGATTGGAAAGTCGACTAAAAAATGGAGTTGTTTTGATGAAATTATTTTTTTTAAACCTTCTAATTCATTAAAGACTTCAAAGACTCTAATAGATGGTTTATAGTTACACCATAAATTTGATCTCCTTGACTCAACGCATATAGACTGAATAACAGCAGCTAGTTCAGCTGGATCTAGTTCATCTAAATAACCACTTAGTAAAACCATGCCAACCCATAACTCATTTTCAGTTCTTAAGGTTCCTATAGATTTACCTATATCAGTGAGATGAACATCCTCTAAACATCCAAAATGATTTAAGATTTCTATTAAGTCCGTAAATCTCTTCCAATTATAATTTTCTCTCTCTTGCGAGAGATTTCTCTTCTCATCAATTAAATTTTCTATCAAAAAAATCTTATCTCTATATTTTCTAAGTTTTTTAAAATCACCTAATTCATGAACTGGTTGTTTTATGATTTCCTTTTCTAATTGTGATATTTCTTCCTTTTGTGAAACAACTTCTTTTGCTAAATCATATTGAGGAGTTGTTAAATCATAAATTTGAGCTAATTCAGAAATTTTATTAGCAAAAATCAAAGAGAATTCATTACCTCGCAAACTTTCTCCAAGAAAATTCAAATTTGGTGGGATAAGTTTTGAGAGATTAAGAGTTTCTATATCAGGAAAAATATTTATTACATAATCTGGCTTTATCATAATAAATAAATTATCAATAGTTAAGCAAAGAATATTTAGAAGGTTTTTCGATTTCAAAAACTTTTTGCATATAACAGCTGGAACAATTTTCCTTTTAATTTGAGGCGCCTTGAGAGCAATAATACTGCCATCATTTAAAAATCTCATGGCAATACTAATTTCTTCTTGCAATTTTTCAGAAGCTTGTTTTTCTAATATTTTCAATAATCTTTTCTCTTCTTTAAGACGACCTTTTAATTTCTCATATAATTCAAAATCTTCCCATGAAATATTATGAGTAACTTTCTTTAAATAAGATAATTCTTCATAAAGGGGATTTAATTCACTATCTTCTTTACTGGATTCCGTAATATTTAAAAAACTGCCAAAACTTCGCTTAATTAATTCTCTAGACTTTTCAATATCATAATTCTGCAAAAGATTTAATACCATACCATAACTTGGTGCGAATTGACTAATTAATGGATTTGGCTTACTAAGTGCAATTTCACTTGCTTCTTTTGCTCCTTCAAATCTATTTTGAACTGTAACTACAAATCCCTGAGTATCCTTACCTCGTCTTCCTGCTCTGCCAGATATTTGTAAGAATTCGCTACTAGATAATAAACGATGTCCATTTTCAGTCCTTTTTGATAGAGAAGAAATAACTGTAGTTCTGGCAGGCATATTTATTCCTGCAGCGAGTGTCTCAGTAGCAAAAACAACTTTTATCAATCCTTCCTGAAATAATTCTTCTACTAATTCTTTCCAAGCAGGAAGTAATCCAGCATGATGAGAAGCTATTCCCCTTTTCAATGATTCGAAGAGAAATTTATCTTTAATACTCTCAGGATTATATTTTGAGTACTGATTAAGTTTCTGAGAAATTAAATTAGCCTCTTTATAATTAACTAAAGATAAATGATTGATATTTTCAAGAGCTCTATCACATCCTTTTCTACTAAAAATAAAATAAATTGCAGGCAACATATTTTGATTAAAAAGTTTTGAAATAACAAAATCTATAGGAGGAACCTTTGGTTGTAATAATCTTCCTATTTTGCCCCTCTTTTTTTGCCCTTTAGGTGATCTCCAAACTTTACAATTTGGATGCATACCATTCCCTTTTTTATTTAACAATGGATGAAACCCTTTAGAACTACAAAAAATGAAATCTAAAGGAACTGGTCTAAAATCACTATTTATAAGCAATGTTGGTCCATGAACTTTATCAATCCAACTTTTAAGTTGATCAGCATTTGAGATAGTTGCTGACAACGCAATTATTTGTGTTCTACTCGGACAATGAATAATTGTTTCTTCCCAGACTGTTCCCCTTTGTGGGTCGTTCATATAATGACATTCATCAAGAATTATGGACTCTAAGTTAAATAAAGGATCATCAAAATCATCAAACTCCCCATAAAGCATATTTCTAAGGATCTCAGTTGTCATAACTAATACAGGTGCATTTCTATTTATACTCATATCACCTGTTAATAATCCAACTTTATGTACACCAAATTGTATACAAAAGTCCCTAAATTTTTGATTTGATAAAGCCTTTAATGGAGTAGTATAAAAAATCCTACTTTCATGATTTAAAGCTCTATAAATTGCAAATTCCCCTACAACAGTTTTTCCTGAACCCGTAGGTGCTGTTAATACTATTGAATTACCACTATTAAGAGATTTAATAGCGTCTAATTGAAAATCATCCAGAGGAAATGGAAATAATTCCTCTAAATTAGATAAAATGTCCTTTGTAGATGAGTTTGAGTTGACTTGTTGAGATATGATCTATTTAGATATTAATAAATACAATTATTATCTTGCAAATTTTTCTTAAAATTATAGATTTTCTAAAATTTTAAATCATGGATACTGATAATACTCCGAAAAATCGAATTCGAAAATTACAAACATTAAATCTTGGAGAAAAACCCTATGAATTTTTATGTTTAAAAAATAATTTTAAAAAAAATCTTATTGATTTAAGTAGTAATGACTATTATGGTTTCAGTAGAGATCTGGATGTAATAAATGCTGCCTACAAGACAACTCTTTCGCAAGGATTAGGATCTGGAAGTTCTAGATTTATTAGCGGCTCAAGACCAGTACATAAGGATCTCGAATCCAATTTAAGTAGATGGTTAAATAAGGATACTGTATTACTTTTCCCAAGTGGATTTCAAGCAAACATTGCAGCGATCCAAGCTTTATCAGATAAAAATGGCATAATAATTGCAGATAAACTCATACATAATTCTCTTCTAGTAGGAGCAAAAGTTTCTGGAGCTAAATTAATCAGATTCCTTCACAATAATTTAAAGGACTTAGAACATAAATTATCAAAATATTCCTCAGATAATAATTCTATTTTAGTAGTTGTTGAATCCTTATATAGCATGGAGGGCAGTATTGCTCCCTTAAAAAAGATAGTGGAACTATGTAAAAAATATAATTGCAAATTATTAGTAGATGAAGCTCACGCTTTTGGAATTCTAGGTCCAGAAGGAAAAGGCTTAAGCAATCTATTTAATGATTCGATAACTCTTATTAGTGGGACATTTGGCAAGGCCTTTGGAAGCGGTGGCGCTTTTCTAGCTTGTAATCAAAAAATTGGTGAAATTCTAATTCAAACCAGTGGTCCTTTTAGATATACAACCGCTTTATCTCCAGCACTTGCAGCAGGAGCATTAAAATCATTAGAAAAATTAGAAAAAGATAAAAAATTAAGAACTGATTTCTTGAGAATTTCTGCCAAATGGAAGGAAGAGATTAATAATATTAATCAATTTAAAGTAATAGGCGATTCTCATATCCTTTCATTGATTATTGGTGATGAGGATAAAACAATGAATATGCAAAAATTTCTTGAAGAGAATGGATACCTTGCTGTTGGGATTAGGCCACCTACTGTTCCAGTCGGTAAATCTAGAATAAGACTTACTATTAGAAGTTCTCTAAATGAGACAATTTTGAAAGATTTTCTTAAAGTATTAAAATCTTATAAATGAATCAGATTATTACTCAGCATGGTTGGGGGTTAGATCACCGTACATGGAGTAGGTTAAAAAATAAATTTATTCAAAACAATTGGTTATGGCAAGACAATAATAGAGGCTATTTTTCAGAAACATCTATTAGCTCCAAATGGATTAAAGATAATTCAATAAATTCTACAAAAGTGGCTTTATGTCATTCATTAGGAGTTCATCTTATGGACAGAAATGTTCTTAAAGAGGCAACTCATGTCATTTTGATAAATTCATTTAATAATTTCATCCCAAATAATAGTCAAGAAAAATATACTTTGAGAGCGTTGAAAAGAATGGAAAAGAAAATAAATCTTTTAGAGATAAATTCCTTGCTAGAGGAATTTATTAAAAAATCTTTTATGCCAAATAAGGTTGATA
>MDTD01160786.1_pt1 | contig 13500 bp, 8 predicted proteins | sample 811221 | NCBI WGS metagenome assembly MDTD01 (sample SAMN05326646, study PRJNA326480) | marine metagenome | isolation source: seawater | place: Pacific Ocean: South West | collected 2011
CAGATGAGGAAGAGGATTTCTATTTCTGACCTAACAGGTCGTTGAAAAAGTTGCTCCTGCTACGAAAGACGCCCTGTGTAGGCTTTGAACACTGATTATTCGATGTAGCACTGAGGCTACACCTGCATGTCTCTGAGATCAAATCCTGCGACAGATCGTTCTTTCTCGCGACGAATTCCCTTTTTCAACAACCTGCTAAGCTCAAGGTGAGTGCAGGCATATCTTTGACGGGTATACCTGCACGGCTTGCCCTGTAGGAGTATCAACGGCAGAGGAAAAGTGGGAACAGATTGGCGTTTTTCTGTTCTCCTATCCCTGGCGTAATCTGCAGCCATTGTTTTCGTCCTTTGCCATCATCGTCATTGACAATAAAATTGAGGCGGAAAGGGGTGGTCACCGGTCCATCCGCTCCAAGCAATTGCCAGGGAATTATAACCTCGTAGTCGGTCCGGGTATTATTCCTGGAAATGGTGTACCCCAATGTATCTGGCAATTCACCTGTTCTAATGGGAACTCCACCCGGCGATGAATAGACCCAACCTCCGCTTTCCTCGCTTTCTGTTAGTGACAGCCCGAATTCCAGATAGCTATCTATTCGTGATTCATCCAAGCGCATTCCAATCTGGAGGCTGTCTGCCTGCCACAGGTTGTTGCGATGTGTCGGTTGCACATGGACTTGATCAACTGTCTTCACGGATAGATAAAGCGCTTTCTCATCATAGGAGAGTGCGGATTCTGCTGATAGATCATCCGGTCCGGCCCATTGCATATCTGACGAGGGTTCTGCCTCATACAGATTATGGATATGATCACGACCTGCCAGATCAAGAGGAAATCCAGTGCTAATTGATCTTTTGGGGATAAGCTGTCCGATGACACACGGAATCCGGGCCGTGGGCAGACTTATCCCGTCCAGCTGAAGATCGAAGTCAACAACGCTACTTTTACTGGACAAGTCTGGCATTGCTTGCAGTTTGACCGGCACTGTGAGTTGAGCTTCAGGTTGCAAGATGCAGGTGATTGTATTCCCATCAGGGAAGGAGATTTTCGGGGTGTTCGCATGCACTGACAATTGCGCCTGAACTGCTTGCCGATGGGGATTGCGAAGGTTTACCGAGATGGTCGTTTCTTCTCCAGGCAGAACCAGCGCGAATGGATCTGGCTTGATGATGGATTGGAGCAGAGGGTAGGGTGAGTGGCCGTTAAGTTCGATGTAGATCGGTTCAGCACCAAGTTCAACCAGACAACCATTGGCTATGGGCATGGAGTGGATCGGATTTCCCATCATATCCTTAACTGAGCCATTTGTGAGTGTTTCATTCGGTTGTCCAATCCAGATCGGCAAATGTGCTTCCTCATTTTCTATCCACGCGACCAGAATGGAGTGATCATCATCTTGTTGATAGAGCAATGCCCATGTCGATTCAGATCCGTCCGGGGAGGGAATTCTGCGCACGAACCGGGATCTCCCAAGTTCATGAATCAGTTGACGATAAGCGGCATATGCCGGTTTGGGGTCGGTATTATGTCTGACCAGACCAAAGTGGTGTTCCTTCTCTTCCGGATCCAGGCCATCATCACGCAAGTCATACCAGAAGTAACCATCAAGGGGAAGAGATAGTGCTGGAGCAGACGCAATCTTTTTGACCAGGGTCACTGCCTGTTTGGATTCACCGCCAGCCATCAGGCAATGGAAGCCTCCTTCATTAACCCAGATCGGACCGCTGAAGCTCTGCTTTTTCACCAGCGCTTGTTGTTGCCTGTTCCTTTCGAGCATCTGGGCAAAGGTCTGGTAATCGTGGTAGGCCCAGACCCGCCATTCCGGGCACTTGACCTCAGCAAGAAAATCTCTCAGGAAGGTTGGGTTGGGTTCTCTTGCTACGGCTGCAAACCCGCCGTTGAGAAGCGGGGTCCGAGGATCAAGTTTCGCGATGACCTTGGCGGTAGCTTCAAACAAGCGAGTGTATTCAGTCGTCGTACTTTGCCAGAAGGCAATGTCAGGCTCATTCCAGACTTCCCAGTACTGCACCCGTCCGCGATAGCGGGAAACGACAGTGCGTACATAGTTCAGCCAGGGCTCCATTTTCGGTGCCACACGATCCGGCCGTGCCGCAGTCGGATCGGACGCACCCCATTTGGTGCCGTAGCAAAGAATGCTCTGCAAGGCAATATCTGCTTCAGCGAGTGCCGAATGGAAATGATCTGCCCGTTCAAAGGTCCACTTGCCCCGTTCGCGTTCTACCCTTCGCCATTGAGAAGGTTCATCCCGAACGATATTCACCCCAAGTTCAGTCAAAAGAAAAATGTCCCTATTCTGATCATTCAGTCCAACTCCAGATGTATGCGTACTGACACCATATTGAAAACTCTTTCCATCAGCTTTACTGCGTTCTCCGATAACAAACGTACGGTGCAGGGATTCAGAAGAGTTGTCTCTGACAGATGCAGAGACAACCAGCTCAAACCAACCCTTTTCATTTGGAGTAAGGTTGATCTGTTGATCGGTGGATTTCATGGTCATGGTTGCTGTGTGACTGTTACCTTTCCACGAGGTCACAGTCCATTGCAGGCCGATGGGTAAAACCGTATTCATGCCGTGTGTGGTTACGCTGATCGTCCAGATTACCGACTCACCAGGACGGTATATGCCGATATCGCGATCTGAAGGTCGGGCATTCAGCTCTATGCTTCCGTTGTCACCAAGACATTGATTTGTCGTCAGAAAAAGGATGAATGTAAAAAGTTGTATGGTTCCGTATAGCGTGCGTGTTACGATTTTGACGTACATGAACTGTTTCACCAACTAATGCTCCCACTGTCTGCTCCATACCAGATATGGAATAGAGTACTGTTATAATAAGGTCCACCAAGGTTCTTGTGGAGTAAACCAAAACGGGCATTGCGTACGTTATCGACATGGCCATCAACATACGTACAGTTTGAGCTTTCCGCATGTCGGTCTGCGAGTGCATAACCCAATGATGGGGTGCGCATGAACATCACCATGACAGCCCAGGAGTTCTGCCAGCCCAGAGCGGAGATCTCCGGAGTATCTGCACGCTCAGAAAGGTAGACACATTGGGAGGGATAGGCGGTGATACCATCCACTCTTCTCGGGGTACGATTTGGATGATCCCAGCTGCTGGCATCTTTTCGAAGTCCGGCCAGATAGACATTGATCGTGTATAGAGAATAACGTCCCTGGTTAAGGGTGGTGTATGATGGACATTTGGCAACGGAACGAGAGCCTTCGTATTTCGGATACTTATTGGTGCCCAGATAATCACCCTCAACCAGAAACTCATGCCAGGTAAGGGGCCCGGCCCAGTTGCCATCATAGGCATAATTGAATCCAATAGGGCCGAAGCCATCATTGCCATCGATGTACATGGTTAATGCCATGGCAAGCTGCTTTTCATTGCCGATGCAGGCGGCTTTCCTTGCTGATTCCCGAGCGTTTGACAGGGCCGGAAGCAGCAAAGAGGCGAGCATGGCTATTATCGATATGACTATTAAAAGCTCGATCAAGGTGAACGTTCGGCTTTTCACGAGAGTTGATCCTGGATAAGTGGTATGCAATCGATTTGACGACAGTATATGATTGTCACTCGGAGATGTCAATACTGCGATGTCAGTTTTTGGTTATTGCCCAATCTTTACTTGCGATGAAGATCGGACACCAAGTTCACGCACATATCATGCCTCTGCTACTGTAACCTGCCCGGACATAGGTGGGTTAATGGAAATTTGCAGGATCATCTTGATTTGGGTATATTGACTTCATATACTGTTGTCAAATCGATTGCATAGGAGTCGGGATTCATGTCAAAGCAGGTTACCATAGCGGACGTCGCAAAACGAGTGGGAGTTTCCCGGAGTACGGTCTCTCATGTGTTGACCAAAAAACGTCCGATCAGCAAAGAAGTCCAAAGGCGGGTTCATGACGCAATTGAGGAGCTGGGCTACCAGCCTTCGATCGCCGCTCGTATGCTGAGAGAGAAACGCAGCAGGATTATTGGATTTCTGGTCGATACGACCATCAACCCTACCGCGGGGCTGACCTGTCAGCTTCTTGCAGACGCTTTCCGCCAGAAAGGATACACGGCCTTAACCGCCGTTTGTGGAACCGATCGCGAAACGGCCTTCACGACAATGAAGCAACTCTCGTCTGGATTTTGTGATGGCATTCTCAACCTGCTGCCGCAGATATCGGTTCAGGAGGCCATTACCACATGTTATCCGGTGCCGGTAGTCACCTTCATGCGAGGTGCTCACGACGCCCCCATTCATGTCGATTTTGAGGCTGGTTATAATCGTGCGCTGGACCATTTATGGCAACTGGGGCATCGCCGTATTGGTATAATCGTGGATGACAGGTCGCAATCGATGGACGACCGTGATGAACCAAAACTGGTGGCCTACCGGCAGTATATGGAGAGTCGGGGTTGCTATGATTCCCGATTCGTTCGTCACGGGGCAGGAACTATTGATGACGGCGCCGCACTCGGAGCGATGCTCTACAGGCAGGGTTGCACCGCCATCATGGCTGGCAATGATATGATGGCATGTGGCGTTTTTTCCTGGGCAAAGGAAGAAAACGTTAGGATACCTCAAGATCTCTCGGTCATTGGGTACGACGATATTCCTCTGGCGCGGTTGCTTACCCCGACGCTGACCACACTGCAGCATCCAGCAGCTGATACCATTGTGCCGACAGTTGAAGCGATGATCGATAAGATCGAAGGCAAAACTCACCCAAAACAGGAACATATTGTCGTACCACGTTTTGTGCGACGAGAGAGTACAGGCATATGCCCGGACTAAAACAAAGGAGACAAGTATCATGAAAACTCGCCGATTCACGCTGATTGAATTATTAGTGGTAATATCTATTATTGCCATATTGGCATCAATGTTATTGCCGGCACTCACCAAGGCTCGGGACAACGCCAGGAAAACAGCATGTATCGGAAATGAGAAGCAGATTTCCATGGCCCTGGGCATGTATATCGATGGGAATGATGGTTTCGGACCAATCGGATTCAATTATGCCAATGATGGCAATTGGGCGTTTCCCTTGACCTGGAATGAGTTTCTGGTTGATGGTGGCTACTTGGGAACAACACTGCAACCCAAACAGCAGGGCGGCCATTCTGTTCTGAAATGCCCGGCATATACCAATCTCAATCAGGGACGGTATTCGCTGTACGCAGCCAATGCATATCTTGCGGGACTGCGCAAAAACGTTACCAGTTGGGATTCTGCAAACCTTACCCCGGATCGCATTGACCGGGTAACTGAGCGTCCGTCTGAATGCGTATATGTATCTGAGCATGCGGATACGCCCGAGGTGGCTCCGCTGGGCTGGAGTTCACCCTGGAACGCCATGCTGATGTTCATGCGTACCCCTTCACAGGGATATGCGCTGGCAGATCGGCATCAGGAGGCTTCAAATACCATCTATGTAGATGGCCATGTCGAGACCGTGCGAAATGCCCGATTCAACTTCCTGCATGTTGCCATGGGTGGCCCGCATGGCAACGCCAATTTGTACAAAATCTGGTATGGTGCAGATAGTGGAAGCAGTGGTTGGTGAGTTGCGTAATCCCTGATCACATGAAACGGGAATGCCCATTTTGACTGTTGATTGAGCCAGAGAGCCAGGATTCGGAAATCCTGGCTCCGACAAAAGTTGTGAAAGCCATCATTCGAATGGAAGAATCTTTGTGTATCAGAAATGTCTAATATAAGGAAAAATCCCTCCGCAATAACCGCTTAATCCATTCCCAAATCGAAAGCAGAAATCATGAATCCCCATCGCTATATCGTGAATTCGACTTCTCACCATTTATTGGGTGTAATGCTGATGGCAGCATTACTTATCGCAAGCTTGTCCCAGCTTATCGGGGCAGAAATTGCCCGGCGCGCAGATGATTTTGTCAATTCCATTGGGACCAATACGCATCTTGGTGGTAATCAATATTACAATGCCAGCACCTTTGGTAATCTGGGGATTCGCCATTTTCGTGACAATGTAGCACCCGATACCTCTGGTCAGGGCTTCCAGCGCTTGCAGAGCCTGTACAACACATATGGCATTCGTGGTCTCATGGTCTGTGACTCCACGTCCTATTCGATTCAGCAGCGTCAGGCCGTCATGGAAAGTGCTGTATTTGAATCAATCGAGGGACTGAATGAACCAGATCTGTTTGGCCCAAGGTCATACCTTTCCTACACGGATGATCTCGACGATCAGAATTATGTGGCAACTATTGCTTTTCAGAATGATCTTTATAATGCGATGAAAGCAGATCCGTTAACCTCGGGTAAGCCGGTATTATCGGCAGCCATGGGACATGCCGGACTGACACGGGCTCTTCGTGGCAGTATGTTTGATATGGCTTCCGTGCACTGGTATGAGGGTGGAGGATGGCCGGTATCACACAGCCTGGATGGCACTGTGTTGCCATCTGCTCAGTTGATTTCGGTTCCTGGTGGACTGGTGCCAAAAACTGTCGTGACAGAAACAGGTTGGCAGAGTCCGGGGAGTGGCTGGCAAATTGTTTCTGATCAGGCAGCAGCCAAGTATATTCCCCGCGGACTGGTGGACTATTACAAGCGCAATGTTCAGCGGACATACCTGTTCGAAATGAGCGATACCCCGGGTGTTTACAACTACGGAATTATCCGGGCAGATGGATCGGTAAAGCCTGCCTATACAGCGGTAAAAAATCTGATTGCTATCCTGAAAGAGGGAATCTGGAATCAAGGTAGCTCATCATGGCAGATTCCGACGTTTGTACCGGGAGAGCTGGACTATACGCTTGGTGGAGAGACGGCCAATCTGCATCATCTGCTGCTACAGAAGAGCAACGGTGATTTCTATTTGCTATTATGGCAGGAGTTGAAGTCTTTCAATACCACTACCGGACAGGATATAGCAAATCCGGATGCGACGGTGAATCTGGCATTTAATACTCCAATCATTTCAGCGACCACGTATGAGCTGAATTCTCATTCTGCGGTTGCCGTTTATACGGGTAACCCAAAAACACTCTCCCTCGCCGTTGGAGATGAGATTCTGATTGTGAAGCTGACTCCTGACCCAAATCCAGCCTGGTTGCCGGATCCGCGTGTTGTCCTTTATGCGCATGATCCGGAAGCCAGTCAGATCAATACCAGCGATACCGGACTGTTTACGGTATATCGGTCAGGAAGTACAGCCTCACCTCTGACTGTGAATTATCAGATTGATGGGACGGCACAAAATGGTACCGATTACGCCGCACTATCAGGTTCAGTTGTCATCCCCTCTGGGGCTTCAGGTGCCGGGATTACAGTTTCTCCACAGGGGTTAACCGATACGTATGGCAACCGAACCGTTATCGCCACCTTGAAAAGCGGGTTGTATAATCTGGGCGTCTATCACCTGACTGGGGCTGTCGAGATCGATATGGAGAGTGATGATTTAGATATGTTTGATGGTGCCAGCCTTATTAATTGGACATCGGAGAACCATTCCTCCTTAAGTGTCAGTAATTCTAATGTGGATGAAGGCTCCGGGGCACTGAAGTGGACATTCGAAAGCACAGGGGATTTGTGGGGCAATAAGATCGTCCTCCATTTCCCGACCCCCGTAGATTGGAGCTCTGTTCCGGGTCTGTCGTTTCGTCTGGCTGAAGCGGCGACGAATTCACCTGATAATGCTGGCCAGAGTATCTTTTTTGATATTGCCAACAACAACTCCAGCGCTAGCGAGGGGGCATCGGTCGCTTCATTCCAGCTTGGCGGGGAAAGCATGTATCGAACTATCGAACTTCCATTTGGTTCTTTTGCCCGCGACCAGGTAACTTCAATCGGCTTTTATGTCTATGGATCTGCCTTTACCCAGGGTGAACATACCTGGTACCTTGACAGCCTCCGGCTGCTGGAAAAAACATGTTCCCTGCTGGCCGATTTCGAAAATGTGAGTCTGGCAGATTGGTCGACAGATCCTCACTCGTCACTCGCCATAAATTCCGCCAGTCCCAACAGCGGAGCAAGGGATCTGAAATGGACCTATCAGGATAACGGCATTGACCGTTGGGGAAATGGCATCAGACTCAATTTTCCGAGTTCCCTTGATCTCACCAAAAAGCAGACCGTACTGTTCAGGTTTGCAATTGACTCTTCAAATCCATCGTCTGATACCGGCAAACCGGTTTACTTCGATATTCGAAATGATGGACATAGTACCAGTGGTGGTGCCAGTGTAGCCCATTGGACAATCAGTGGGGCTTCCGGATTTGCCACGATTGAGCTGGATCTGGGCGATTTCGCCAGAGATAAAGTAACCGCTTTCTCTTTCTACGTGGACGGCAACAGCTTCTCCACTGGAGATCACGTCTGGCGATTGGATGACCTGACGGTGTACTGATTCACACCCGTCGATCATGGGAGATGCTAGATATTGAAAACATGTATTTGGCATCTCCCTTTCTCGTAACCGTAAAGCGTTACGGTGTTTCCGCAGGAGCCGGTGTTTCCGCCTGCTTTTTGGTTGGGGGAGCGAGTACATAGTCAGACAAGTCAGTGTCACCACCTTGATATACACGGACATAGTCGATCCACATATCGGTGCCATTACCATAACGTTCCAGATCAATCGGCCAGCCGCTGATACCACCAATGGCATAGTTTACCAGGAAAAATGCAGGTTCAGAGGCACTGAGCGGACCACATGGATGGCGAAGGACTTCGATATTGTCAAAGTAGTAAACGGTTTCTTCTTTGCCGATTTTTACCGCATAGGTGTGAGGTGTCGTTGACCAAAAGCTTCCCCCGCCAGTTTCCAGCATGGGGACTGTGGTTGTTACTCCTTTGCGTCTATTGCCATTTTCATCTGTCTGCCTCCAGAAATGAGAGACGATATGGTAATCGACTGCATTTGGGTGCCCGACTCCTTGGCCGCCATAGCCTTCAATAATATCCAATTCATCCCCGGATATACCTCGATCCATGGCTGTCAGAGTCCAGAATGCAGGCCAGGTTCCCGGTGCTGATTGGGCGATAAAACGGCACTCAAAATAACAGGGTGCCTTGGCCCAGATACCGCTGCCATCATGTCGAGCGGAACTGATGATGCCACTCCCGTTTTCGCCTTTTCCTTTTCCCCATTTGCGCGCTTTTATACGTAGCCAGGTACCTTTTTGCTCAAAGGGATCATGCGCTCCAGGAAAATCATCGACATGAGAAAAGCGCCAGCCACTAAAGTCTCCAAAACGCGGCTTATGGGCTGCGTAGGTGGCCTCATCTCCTCGTCTTGAAATTGCTGGCATTGTGTCAAAATCATCTTCAAATACCAATCGCATGCCTTCCGCTGCGGGTGGAGCATCTGCAACACCCTGCCCCCATTTGATGCCACCTTCATTGAACAGCTGCAGCTCACAGCGATCCTTCGTACCATTTTTATGATAGGCATTGATACGTACTGTTATTGGACCGTTTGGAAAGTTATCCGCGGGAAAATCAAATGACATCACACCGGGAAAAGTGTCACGCCGTTCCAGTACGACGGCATCATAGCCCCATTCGGATGGATGTTTGTCGTCTGGTTGGTGCCAGCACCTTGCTTCTATCTGATCCATTCCCGGAGCAACAAACGTGATACGGGTTGTTCCATTTATGGAGGATCTGTAGGCGGGATCAATGACGCGAATGCTTTGGACCCATTCGCTACCTTTTGCTTTGGCTTTGCCATCATTGAACTGACCTTCGTATTCTGAATTAAGCGTTTTCGGCTGATTTGTCACAGGCGTTTCTTCTGCTCGAATGTTGATAGTGAGAGCGAGTAACAGCAACACGATTGTGCGTTGAAAGATCATGGGCCATCTTTCTGATTGAGTTGGGTTGGTTATTTGATGGGCCACTTGACTTGGAATGTCACTGACAGACTAATAGCTAATGGCTAATTTAAGATATAGCAAAATGCTTAATGGGCAACCGGCAACGTAAATAAGATTGATCATGCCTTTAGACTTGTGACAAGGCATATCGGTAGTAGAGGTAGAATCTACTACCGAAAAATCGTAGGAAATCGAATTTTGCGACTGCTACTCGTCAGCCTCTGGATCATTCTCATCCAGGTAGTCCGGTGTTTGAGAGCGCAGGTCTCCCGGCAATTGGGAAAAGCAAATGCGGCTGATGCATTCTTCAAAATTTTCATGGCCGGACAGGATATCAATCTCAACCCGCATGAAGAGCATGGGGAGATCACGTCGCTCCAGCATAGGAAAACGAACTGCATCTTTTTCCGTAGTTAAGATCAATTCTGCACCATGCTCCATGGCGCGATTGATGAAATCGATGATTTCCTGCTGTCGATAACGGTGGTGATCAGCAAAGCGTTCTGTGTAAACCAGATCAGCCCCGAAACCACGCAGAAAGTTTTCGAAGCTTTCAGGCACAGCGATTCCAGAAATGGATGCGACCTTCTTGCCATCTAAATGTGAGAGCGGATACTGACTGCGGGAATAAACATCCGCCAGGTATTGTGGCCGATGGCAACACTCTATAATTTCGGCTTGATAATTATGCCGTTTTATAAAGCGTTTGAGGTGCCTCAGTCGATCGCTTCCGTCAGATTTGGTCAGGAAAATGAAGTCTGCTCGGCGAATATTTTCGATAGGTTCCCTAAGTAAACCTCGGGGCAACACCTGATGATTGTGAAAGGGAGTGGTAGAATCGATCAACAGGATATTGAGCTTTGGCTTCAGGTCCAGGTACTGAAAGCCATCGTCAAGAATCAGGGTATCTGCATTAAAATTGCGAATAGCATAGCGTCCAGACTTGACCCGATCTTTGTCCACCAGCACGACCACGTCTTTAAGATTGCTGGCCAGCATATATGGTTCATCGCCAGCCATTTCGCTGTTCAGGAGCAGGTGTTGCCCGTCAGAAACGATTTTTGGGGGGATCTCGTAGCGTTGCTTCTGTCCTGTGAAGAATTCACGAATTTTTTGAGTCAGGGGCTTTTGTTTGGAGCGATAACCGCGACTTAGAATTGCAACTTTTCTGCCTTTCGCCGCCAAGTTACGGGCGAAGACTTCGACCACAGGTGTTTTCCCTGTTCCACCCACGGAAACATTACCAATCGAAACCACCAGACACCCAAGGGTTTTAGGACGAAGGATGAGTTGCTGATAAAGGCGAAGCCTGCTGACAACTGCGAATCGATAGACACGGGATAAAAGGAAAAGTACTCCCAGTGTAAAGCTGTCAAAGCGCCCCCGACGCCGACCATCAAGGAGATCTGTTACATAGGTTTCAACATGTTCAGCGACATCACGTAGGGTCATTTGAGAGCAGACAAGTTTACTGGAAGATTATGCCCTTGATGCAAGGACACTATTGACGCGCTGAACATAAGCCAATGGGCCTAAATATCCAGTACGCACGAGCTGTTCTTCACCCTGCTTTCTTCATAAACCTGTTGCCGTGGCTACTGCTGGCTATTCCGGTACTGCAACCGAGGAACTTCGGATTACAAGGTCAGTTGGAAGCCAGATCTTTTTACCGATCTGGCAACGTTCTTCATAGGCTTCCAGTAGAAGGCGTGCCCCTTGAATGCCCAAATCTTCATAAGGTATATCAACACTGGTTAGAGCTGGTTGGATATAGCGACTCAACATATCGTTATTGAAGCCCACAACCATAACATCTTTGCCGACCGTCAATCCGGACTCTCGGAGAGAATGAATCGTTTCCCAGGCAAGCCAGTCTGTGGAACAGAAAACGGCATCTGGTTTCCCTCGCGAAACCAGTGTTTCGCTGACGATATTACCAGCTTCTACTAATGGGCGGTCGCCAAGGTCAAGGATACGTTTTTTCAGTGACGGGCGAACCTGCGAAAGGTATTGCAGGGCTTCATCAATGCGGCCAAGAGGATCAATCAATTCGTCATTTCTGGTCAGTTTGTGCCCAAAGAGCCAGAGCTGTTCGGGCTTTTGTTCCAGAAGGTGGTCAATTGCCAGATGCACACCTTGCTTGTTATCATAAATGACTTGACAGATACGGTCGCTTTCGATGTGACGTCCAATGGTTACGACCTTGACTCCTCTTCCGGCAATATCTACTAAAACATCATCCGGCAGTGCACTTCTTGATTGCATGCCGACAACAGCAAGTGCAAGTACGCCATGAGAGCCAAGGATGCCATCAAAATACCCTACATCATCTTTATCTTTCAGGCTTGACAGCAGAACGTTGTATCCCTGTCTGGCCATCTCTGCCTCAAAAGCCTGGGCAATACTGCTGAAGTAAAAATCATCCAGATTAGCCACACATAGCATGACCATCTTACGATTCTGCTTGTGAAACTGAGAGGCAAAGAAATTTGGGCGATACTGCAATTCTTCCGCAACTTGCAGGACTCGGTTTCGGGTTTCTGAGCGGAACCGTTTTGCGTTGGGATGATTTCGTAAAATCTGGCTGACGACGGCGGTGCTTACTCCGGCTTTAGCCGCGATGTCTTCCAAGGTTACAGTCATAGCCCTAATCCTGTTTGGCAATTAATTATCGCTCTTCCATGAACGAGACGCCAGCTGACTTTGTAGAATATAGAGTACTTTTAGCCACATAAATACAATGTGGATTCAAAGCACAAACAATCTTTGTAAGTCGTTTGGAGAGGAAGGTAATGGATCGGCAAGCATTTTCGCGGAAATAGCGCCGCTGCACTAGTGGCCATATCGATATGTTGACGATCCATAAGTCTTTGATTACCAATACGTTACGTCAAACTATTAGCAAGAGAAAAAAGGCAAAAAAGCAATTGAAAATTTCGGGTAAAAGGTTAAACCCTTTTGCTTCGGCGATATGCCGCGGGGGAAATTCCTAACCTTTCTTTGAAGACACGACTGAAGTAAAATCGGTTGGCAAATCCCGTTTTTTCGGCAATGGTTTCAATGGTTAAACGTGTAAACAACAGCAACTGTGATGCATGTGCAATTCGTCTTTCGATGATATACTGGGCTGGTGATTGCCCCACAATCCGACTGAATGTGCGACTGAAATGATCTACAGATAGATTGCACATATTTGCTAATTCCCGGTTACAAAGGGCTTCTCCCAGTCGCGATTCAATGGTCAGTAAGGCTTGTCGGATGGGGGTTTGTTCTGTCATTCTATTGAGATAATGCGACAGGTCTTCCTCAACTTCATCCTGAATTAAGCTGGCCAACGATGCATATACCAGGCATTTCGCATGCAGGTTTCGAATGACCTGCCCTGACTCAAGGTGGCTTTGCAAGGTTTGGATATAATGATCCGGAACCTCAACTTTGCACGGTCGGGAAAAAACTTTTCGGATGAGTGGACCAGGCAGGCCAATTGTATCGAAGTGGACATAGAAATGGTCAACATCCTGTGCAGGAGGAAGACAGGAAAAGCGAACCCATGCGGGAATAATATGCACCATATGCGGAGATATCTCGTATCGTTCTTTTCCCCATCGGATTGCTG